>Ga0206131_10000344_pt1 | contig 67031 bp, 51 predicted proteins | sample Helgoland_Spring_FD_148636 | JGI IMG/M metagenome (GOLD analysis project Ga0206131, IMG submission 148636) | Pelagic subsurface seawater microbial communities from Kabeltonne, Helgoland, North Sea - Helgoland_Spring_Bloom_20160517_1 | ecosystem: Environmental > Aquatic > Marine > Epipelagic ... | reverse complement strand
AGCGCAATGTTCGCAGCCGCTCGTGCTGCTCGTCCCCTTTCCCTGGAGAAAAGCCTTTTTGAATTTCCAACTCCTCGAGTTCGATGTCCTCTTCCTCGTCAAGGATGGAAAAGAAGGGCTCTGAAAAGGATTTTGTAGTCAAGGATTTTTCAAACGCCAGCAACAACGATGGCAGCAAGAGTAAGTTGGTAAACATGGCTACCCCGAGCGTGATGGAAACGAGCAAACCGAGGTAACGGGTTCCTTCGAACTCGGACATCGCAAACATCAAGAAGCCAAAAAACAGCACAATGGACGTGTACATCATACTCACCCCCGTTTCTTTCAAGGCCAGCATGACCGAATGTTTGATATTCCAGGCCTTGAAGTTCAGTTCTTGGCGGTATTTGGCCAAAAAGTGAATGGTGTCGTCTACTGAAATTCCGAATGCAATGCTGAAAACAAGAATGGTCGAAGGTTTGATCGGTATGCCTAACCACCCCATAAAACCAGCGGTGAAAAGCAGCGGAAAAAGATTGGGCAACAAGGCAATCCCTACCATCCGAGAAGACTTAAAAAGCAAGGCCATCATCAGTGCAATCACACAGATGGCCAAAGCGATGGAGATGCCAAGGTTTTTGACCATGTAGGTTGTTCCCTCAAGGAACGTTACACTCGTTCCAGTCAGAATGAGGCTGTAATCAGGAGCGGGGAAAATGCTGTCCAACCGGGGCTTGATTTCATCCATCAAGGCGCGCATCTCCAGTGTCCCAATGTCCATCATCTGGGCACTGACACGCGCAACGGAGCGGTCCTCATTGAAAAACTTCGAAGCCACGTCCACCGCTGCACCTGCATCGCCAGCCGCCGACTCAGTCCCCCGAATCCAAGGACCAAATTGCGTTTTCTCCATTCCTAGGCGCGGCAGTCGGTAATTTTTGGGATGGCCATTTTTGAAGGCTTGGAACGCAAATTTCGTCGCGTCCACAGCGCTGATGGATCGGCTGTATTCGGGGTACTCCTCCAACACATTTTGGAGTTTATCCACCCGTTTCAAAAAATTGGAGCCCGTGACCCCGTTGGGGCGATGGGTATCGATCATCACCTCGAATGGCATCGCACCACCGAATCGGCTTTCCATCCACTTCAAATCAGTTATGACGCGGTCTTCATCCGGCAAATCATCGACAATGTTGCCGGTCGTTTCCATTTGGAAGATCCCACCAATGCTAAACAGCAATAGCAATACAGCTCCCACGTAAACCCGAGGCCGATGATTTTCGACCACCTCTGCCAACCGGTTCACAAAAATGAACATCCACCGCCGGTCAAGATGCCTCGTATGCTTCACTTTCGGAGCGGGCAGGCCAGTCATCAGCGCTGGAATGACAATGATGGAGATGACAAAAACGCCTAGGATGTTGATCGCCGTGACCGTTCCAAAGTTGCGCAGCATCTCACTGTGGGTGAAAATGAAGGTCGCAAAGCCCAAGGACGTTGTGAAATTTGTGAGCAACGTCGCATTGCCAACCTTCACAATCATCCGCTGAAGCGCCATGGCTTTGTTTCCGTGCCGCTTGTATTCCGCGTGGTATTTATTGATCAAATAAATGCAATTCGGAACCCCGATGACAATCATCAAAGGCGGGATCAAGCTCATGATCAGGTTCACCGGGAAATCAAATAAGGCGATGGTTCCCAATGACCATATGACTCCGGTACCCACCACGATTAAACTTACTCCTGTGACCACCGGGTTTCGGAAAAACACCAGAAGAAGCAACATCGTAACCAGCAGAGCCGCTCCAATGAACCAGCCGATTTCATTTTTGACCTTGTTGGTCATTTGGACCCGAATGAATGGCAGTCCACTGATTGACAGCGGCACACCATGCCGCTCGCTCCACTCGTCTGCGATGGCCACCACATCCTCTACAACGGCTCCCCTGTGCTTCGAGTCAAACAGCTTTGGATTCATGAAAACCGAGAGCAGCGTGGCATCATGCGACGCGTTAAAGAGCAGTCCTTCATAAAACGGCAATTCGATCAATCGATTCAGCAAACTGTCCACGTACAGCTGATCGATTCCTTCGGCGCTTTCAAATCGACCGGTTGGCACAAGCGGCGCCAAAACAAAGCGCCGGGCGAGGGGGTCTTTTTTCACCTCAAAAGCGCGCGTAATGGAGAAAACACTGTCAATGAGAGGCAGCCGAATGGGTTGATCAATGCCATCATCCACCGTATCTCTCATCGTGGGCATGGCGTGAATGGATTGCGCCAATTCCTCCCAAGCCCTCAATCCATCCGGGTTGCTCAAAGGGGCCAAATCAGCACCGATCAACATGACATTGCCTTCCGTCCCGAAAACATCTTGAAAACGTGCGTAATCCAATGCAATGGAATCGTCGGCTGGAAGCAATCCACTGAACGTGTATTGCAGGCGAAGGTTCGGGATCTGCTTCGCCATGAATGCCGTTCCCGATGCAAGCAAAACCAACCACAGCAAACGCTTGCGAATTAATACGGATGCTATGCTATTCCACATGAAACATGAGTGATGCCTTGGGCAATGGTGTGCTCTTTAAACTATTGAATGACGGGCTTTGTTCGGAAACCTGCATGCAAAGAAAGGGGAAAATGAACGCCGACAGGCCGAATGCATCCGAAGGCTGCGTTTACGCGCCCTGAACGTTACCTTTGCTTCATGGAATCTTATGATGTTATTGTCATTGGCAGCGGTCCTGGAGGATATGTAGCAGCCATCCGTGCGGCACAACTAGGAAAGAAAACCGCCTTGATTGAAAAATACAGCTCACTCGGTGGCACGTGCCTCAATGTGGGATGCATCCCTTCCAAAGCGCTTCTCGATAGCTCTGAGCACTACCACCAGGCCCTGCATCAATTCGATGCCCATGGCATTGGAACGGGGGAGTTGAAGCTCGATTTCAAGCGGATGATTGCGCGCAAAGCAGAAGTCGTGGGCCAGACGGTCGGAGGAATTGATTTTCTCATGAAGAAAAATGGCATTGATGTTCTCAATGGCTTCGGTTCGTTTGTAGACGCCAATACCATTGAAGTTAAGCCCTCCAAAGGCAAAGCATCGAAGGTGCAAGGTTCACACATCATCCTTGCGACCGGTTCCAAACCTGCATCGCTGCCCTTCATTAAAATTGACAAAAAGCGGATCATTACATCCACCGAAGCCTTGTCCCTTGAAGCCCTGCCCAAAAGCATGGTCGTCATCGGTGGTGGTGTCATTGGATTGGAAATGGGAAGTGTTTACGCCCGATTGGGAACGGAAGTCCATGTGGTGGAATACCAGGATGCCATTATCCCAACCATGGACAGAAGCATGGGCAAAGAATTGATGCGGAGCATGAAAAAGCTCGGGGTCAAATTCCATTTGCAACACGGGGTCAAAGACGTGAAGGCTTCGGGCAAAAACGTCACCGTCAAGGCAGACGATAAAAAAGGGAAGGAAGTCAGTTGGACGGCTGATTATTGCCTCGTTTCCGTGGGCCGTAAGCCCTACACCGAAGGACTGAACCTCGAAGCTGCAGGACTCACCACCGACGACCGCGGCCGCATCGAAGTCAACGATCAGATGCGCACCGCCGTTCCTCATATTTTTGCCATTGGCGATGTTGTACGCGGCGCCATGCTCGCTCACAAGGCAGAGGAAGAAGGGGTCGTGGCTGCTGAGGTGATTGCGGGTGAACACCCACACATTGATTACAACCTCATTCCCAATGTCGTTTACACCTGGCCTGAGGTTGCCGGGGTGGGCCAAACAGAAGAGCAGTTGAAAGCTTCCCAAACACCTTACAAATCCGGTTCATTCCCCTTCAAAGCGAGCGGTCGTGCCCGCGCTTCGATGGATACAGACGGGTCAATTAAGGTACTTGCCCATGCCGACACCGATGAAATTCTTGGGGTCCACATGTGCGGCCCACGCGCAGCAGACATGATTGCCGAAGCAGTCGTTGCCATGGAATTCAGAGCCACGGCAGAAGACATCAGCCGCATGTCGCATGCGCACCCCACCTTCACGGAAGCCATCAAAGAAGCCGCGCTTGCTGCAACCGGAAACCGAGCGTTGCACGTGTAAGAACAACCTCCATGTCCTCCGAAACGAAAGCAATCGCAACGCCACCGACCCGACCGGCTTCGAGCTTGGTTGATTCGGAGTCTACGGCACATGATTTTGCGGCATTCCAAGCCAAAACGCTCCCTGATTTGAGCCGCATTTTCAAGCGGGAAACCCACGCATCATTGCTTTTTGACGACCATCCTGACGGCAAATGTTTGCTGGCCATCGGCGCGAAACGTTCGTTCACTTGGTCCGGCGAAAATCCCGAAAGCTTGGACGGCTGGGGTTCTTTTTTAAAGCCCGCAGGAAAATCAACTTGGGCTTTTGGCTGGCTCGGGTATGACCTCAAAAACGGCATCGAGCGGTTGGAATCGCAACGACTCGATCATGCTCAATTCCCCACGCTGCACTGGGTAGAGCCCCGTGTGGTCATCGAATGGGGAGGCGGCGACCCCGACGCCCGTATCGTCTACGGTGCTCTCGAAGAAGACGCCCAAGCGCTCTTGAAAGAAGTGCAAACCCCACTATCTTCCATCCCCGAAGCGCCTGAAATTTCGATGAAACCGCGCTGGGATGAAGCCACGTACCTCCAACGCGCGAGGCGGGTAAAAAAACACATCCAACGCGGCGATGTTTATGAACTGAACCTCTGCCAAGAATGGATGAGCAATGACAAACTGGACTCGGTTTGGGATGCCTTTGTCCGTTTGCAACATTTCACCCAATCGCCTTATTCTGCGCTTATCAAAGCGGGAGAATTTCACTTGATTTCAGGTTCACCTGAATTGTTTTTGGACAAAAAAGGCTCAACCCTTACCTCAAGCCCCATCAAGGGAACCATCGCTCGCGGCGCCAACGAAGCGGAGGACCGTGCGCTTGCTCAAGCCCTGCTTGCCGATCCAAAGGAGCGCGGCGAAAACGTGATGATTTGTGATTTGGTGCGAAACGATTTGAGCCGGATTGCCCAACCGGGAACGGTCCATGTGCCCGAGCTTTTCGGAATTCATCGCTTTCGAAGCGTGCACCAAATGATTTCTACCGTGCAATGCGAAGTCCGTCCGGAATGCGATCCTGTCGACATCTTGCGCGCGACATTTCCCATGGGCTCCATGACAGGGGCCCCCAAAGTGCGTGCCATGGAATTGATTGACGAACTAGAAGGCTGCAAGCGCGGGGTGTATTCGGGCAGCGTAGGATACTTTCAGCCCAATGGTGACTTTTCGCTGAATGTGGTGATTCGCAGTTTGTTGTACAACGCGGCAAGCGAGCGAATTTCCATGCACGTGGGTGGGGCGATTACTTCCCTTAGTGTGCCCGAAAAAGAATACCAAGAGTGCTTGCTGAAAGCGGAGGCAATGCTCAAAACCTTGCAAAAAGATGCCTAAGGACCGCGCCGGCCTCACGCAACGGATGACCTCTTGGCTGCAACAGCACGGCATTTCAGAAGAGCATAAAATCCTCGTTGGTGTCAGCGGCGGCAACGACTCGCTCGTTTTGGCTGAATGCCTCTACCGCTGCGGGCACCCCATTGAAGTCGCCCACGTCAATTACCAATTGCGCGGCAGCGAATCCGATGGAGATGCAGACCTCGTTCGCGCATGGTGCACGGCTCGGGATGTGCCACACCATGAACTGCGAGCCGAAATGACTGGAGATCGCGAAGGCGTTCAATCAGAAGCACGGCGAATCCGTTACCATTGGTTTGGGACGTTACAAGCGGCGATTCAGACATCCCTTGAGTCTCCCGTTTTCGTTGCGACCGCTCACCATTCCGATGACCAAGCCGAAACCGTGCTGCTCCATTTGTTGCGGTCGGCCGATCCGATGGCCCTTGCCGGTATGCGCTCGCTTGACCCTGTCAGCCGTCTGATACGACCATTTCTGGAAGAAAGCCGTGAAGCATTGGAAGAGCAGGCCGCGGATTGGGGATTGGACCCTCGAGAAGATTCAAGCAACCAAAAACCAGATTATCTGCGCAATCGATTGCGGCATGAAGTGCTCCCACTTTTGGAGTCTTTGCGTCCGGGAGCGGGGCGCCACCTCACCCGGATTGCATCGCGATTGCAGCCCTTGGCAACGGAATCTCGTCGTGCCGTAGACGCGGCCGTGTTGCGATGTGGCAAGGATCACGGCTCCTCTTTTGAACTTGACCTGCACGCTTGGTCCAATGAGCCACTTCAGATGGAAGTGCTGCACCAGCTCTGCCGTCAATTCAAGATTAGCTCGAAAGCCACCCCTGAAATTGTCAGTTTGACCCGTTCGGGCGTTCATTCCGGCGCCCGATTTGAATCCATTGCCTGCACTGTAACGCGGGAAAAGGCCCATTTGACCTGGAATCCTCAGCCCCTATCCTCATGAGTGAACATGCCCAAGCACCCGATTTAAAGGCGGCGAAGAAGGAACTTTCCCTGCGCATTTTCCTCATCCTTGCTGCACTATTTATTGCTAGTTTGGTCGCTTGCAATCTCATCTTTCGAAAGTTTTTTCATTGGGCGCCAATAGATGGATTGACGTTTGAACAGAGTGTTGGACTGCTGCCCTACCCTGTCACTTTCTTGGTGACCGATTTAATCTCCGAGTGCTTTGGCAAGAAAAAAGCCAATTGGGTCGTGCTTTCGGGCCTCTTCGCTAGCGCCTTCACCTTGGTCATCATCACGGTGAGTCAATCCATTCCGGCTGCCGATTGGTCGCCCGTGAACGATGCAGAATTCAACCATGTGTTTGGATCCACCATTGTTGCGGTGAGTGCGTCGATGACAGCGTACCTATTGGCCCAATTCCTAGATGTTCGGCTGTTTCATTTTTGGAAAAAGCGCACCCAAGGGAAAAAACTCTGGTTGCGCAACAACCTCAGCACAATCCCTTCTCAATTCATTGACACATTCGCCGTCCTGTTTTTGATGTGTACTGCCGGCCAAATTCAGTGGGCATTATTTGGCACGTTGTTATTAAATGGCGTGGTTTTCAAGGTAATCGTGGCACTTCTAGACACGCCATTGGTGTACTTGGGCAGTTGGCTCATTCGCCGTCCTTTTGGCCTGAAACTTGGAGAAGAAATCGAATTGTAATCGTTTTCGAAGGCAGAATTTCCCTGCGATAACGAACGTTTGCACCGTCCGCATCGATTCCCGGTTCTGTACGTTTTATATTCGCGATGCAATGAATTTGATCAACCGCTTCCAACGTCTATTGAGAATAGCCCTAGGGATTTGCCTGATAGCCACTTCCTCAGCTACGCTCCAAGCGCAAATATTGGACCCCGTTTCATGGTCTTTCTCCATCCATGAAGCTGAAGAAGAGGGTCAACTGGACCTTGTCTTTCATGCTGAAGTTGAGCCGTGCTGGCACATCTACAGCCAGTTTCTAGATGACCCCAACGGACCGCTTCCGACTTATTTTGAGTTGGAATTCCCCTCCGGCGTGGAGGCCATTGGATCCGTGGAAGAATGTGTGCCCATTGTGGAGTATGATCCCAACTTCATGATGGATTTGAAGTTTTTTGAGGAAGAGGTGAATTGGGTTCAAACAATCCGATTGAACGAGAAAGTTGACGCTGTTGTGAAAGGGTACCTCAGCTTCATGGTTTGCGATGAATCACGCTGCTTGCCACCGGAAGACATTGATTTCAGTTTCAACCTCAATGAGGCTCCGTTGCCGCCATTGGAGAACCGCTGCCCACCTTCCAAGCACCTTTGCCATGGGGAAGAAGGCGGGTTGCACATGGAGGAAGAATCGGGGATTTTAGAACCTGTCGCGTGGAGTACGGATGTCTACAAAACCGCAAACGAAGCCGAGTATGAGCTTGTTTTCCACGCTACGATCGATCCTTGTTGGCACCTGTACAGCCAATTCATTGAAGGATTTGACGGTCCGATGGCGACTGCATTTGCTGTCGAGTGGCCCGCAGGGTTGGAGGCAATTGGCGCTGTAGAAGAATGCGAGCCCATTGTCAAGTTCGACCAGCAGTTCAATATGAAGGTGCCTTATTTTGAAGAGGATGTCTACTTCGTACAGCGGTTCCGAGCGGCAGAATCTGCGGAGGCGACGCTCTCAGGCTTCATCACCTACATGGCATGCGATGAAGAGCGCTGTGTCTTCCCTCCTGATTTGGATTTCGAAGTGAGCCTTGCAGATTGGGGCAGCGCCTCTGAAGCCATTGACCGACCGGTGATTTGCCCAAGTTTGCAACATTTGTGCACCGGGGTAGACTCAACCGCAGCATCGGAAGATGATGATGAGAAGGAAGAGGGTTTGTTGGGCGTTTTCCTGCTGGGAATGTTGCTCGGATTCGCAGCACTTCTAACGCCCTGTGTATTCCCTATGATTCCGATGACGGTGAGTTTTTTCACCAAACAGTCCAAAACGCGATCGGAGGGTGTCCGCAACGCCTTGATCTATGGGTTCTTCATCATATTCATCTACACCGGATTGGGCCTGCTACTTACCGCAGTGTTTGGAGTGGACATTCTCAACGTGATCTCAACCGATCCGTTCTTCAATGTCTTTCTCTTCCTCTTATTGCTGGTTTTTGGTGCGAGTTTCTTGGGGGCTTTCGAAATTCAATTGCCTGCTAGCTGGGCGAATAAGACCGATGAAGCTGCTGACAAAGGCGGTTTGCTCGGAATATTCTTCATGGCAGCGACGCTTGCCATTGTTTCATTCTCCTGCACGGGGCCATTGGTCGGTAGTGCGCTTGCAGGCGCCGCAACCGGCTCATTCGCGGCACCTACTGCCGTCATGTTTGGATTCTCACTGGCACTCGCCTTGCCTTTTATGTTGTTTTCCGCGTTCCCCGGCTGGCTCAACTCTTTGCCCCAATCAGGTGGTTGGCTGAACAGCGTCAAAGTTGTTTTGGGACTCTTGGAAATAGGATTCGCTTTCAAGTTTCTTTCCAATGCGGACTTGGTGCTTCAACTTGGATTGCTCCAGCGGGAATTGTTCATTGCGATCTGGGTCGCCGTGGTGTTGTGCATTGCTTTCTACCTCTTCGGATGGATTCTGTTCCCACATGATTCAAAGACCGAACGAATCGGTGTTTTCCGCTTTTCCATGGGCATGGTTTTCCTCACATTGGCCATCTATTTGGTGCCTGGGATGTGGGGTGCGCCTGTCAAGCTCATCAGCGGATTTCCACCACCAATGTTTTACAGCGAATGGAGCCAAGGCAGCACGGGAGGATCCGAAGGGCACTCCTCGGGACATGTGGAAGCGCGATTCACGGATTACGAAGAAGGCCTCGCTGCGGCCATCGCTGAGAACAAGCCTCTTGCTTTGGACTTCACCGGTTGGGCCTGCGTGAATTGCCGGAAAATGGAGGAGCAAGTTTGGCCCGACGCAGAAGTCGCGGACATGCTCATGAATGATGTTGTGCTCGTTTCGCTCTATGTCGATGAGCGCAAAGCCTTGCCCGCATTGGAACAAGGAGAAGAGATGTACGGCGGCAAATCCTTTAAGATCAAAACCGTCGGAAACAAATGGTCGTACCTGCAGGCGTCAGAATTCAACACCAATTCACAGCCCTTCTACGTTTTGCTCGATCATGACGGTCAGCCCCTATCTGAAGGCGTCGGATACGATCCCGATCCCGAGGTATTTGTTGACTTCCTTGAACGAGGCATTCAACAATTCCAAAAGTGAAAGACGAAATGCACACGGGCAACCACAAAAACTTTCTCACGCATTTGAGTTAACGCCGCAGCTTCGCACCATGAATAAAAAGGAACGCATATCCGAGCACTTTGAACAAGCCGCCCAATTATTGGAGCAGGTTCGTAGCGATTCGGAATTCATGGAATCTGTCGAAATTGGTGCTGATGCAATGGCAAAATGCATCGCTGCAGGAGGGAAAATCATATCGTGTGGCAACGGAGGCTCGATGAGCGATGCCATGCACTTTGCCGAAGAGTTGAGCGGCCGTTACCGCGAGCATCGGCCCGGAATTGCCGCCATATCGTGCAGTGATCCATCGCACATTACCTGCGTGGGCAACGACTACGGATTTGAATTTATCTTCTCGCGATTTGTGGAAGCTGTAGGAAAAACAGGCGATGTACTCCTCGCTATATCTACCAGTGGTAACAGTGCGAATGTCTTAGAAGCGGCAAAGGAAGCCAAAGCCAAAGGCATGTCGGTCATTGGACTCACTGGAAGAGGTGGCGGAAAGCTCAAAGCGTTGTGCGACGTCGTGATCGACGTGCCATGGAATGGCTTTGCCGATCGGGTTCAAGAGGTGCACATCAAGGTCATTCACGCCTGGATTGATGCCATCGAGCGTCAGCAGTAAATCGAAATTGCATGTTGGCTTCAACGCACGGAGTCGGAATTTCCGGCTCGAGCGCGCGTATGGTATCGGTTCAAGTTCACCGCACCAAAGGCGCACGGATTCACGCTTCGGGGATTTCATGGAATGCACTGAGGCATTGCCTCGCGCGGGTTTTTGCCGCCTTTGAAACATGTGGGTGGCAGAGGCCTTCTGGTGCGATCACCTTGCACGTTGGCCCTGAAATGCACCATGCCCTTACCGCTCACCTCGATTTACCCATTGCCATTGGTCTCCTCACGAGCATGGGCAAAATCCCCTACGAAGCTTTGGAACATTCCCTTTTCATTGGAGAAATCGCGTTGGATGGAAGTCTCTCCTCAACCACAGCCATCCCTCAATTCGAAATGGTCAGCGCTCAATCCCCTCGAAACGCGTGGAACATTTACACCCCCGCGCTGATCCTGCCTTCGACACAAACCAGAGAAAAAAGGTACATTCATCGCCGATGCAGCCACTTAAGTGAGTTAGTGGAAGCGTTGAATGGTCAACGGCAGTTGCCTGTTTTGAGATCGAAAAACAACTGGAATGGACGCCTCAAACGAACGGACGAAACCGCATCCCTATTCGAAACCATTCGGCTCGACAAACAGCAGCGCCTTGCGTTACTGGTGGCAGCTGCAGGACAGCATCACGCCTTGATCATTGGGCCTCCCGGCACGGGAAAATCGATGATGGCACGGTGCATCCATGAACTTCTACCTCCATTGAATGAAGCCATGGCGCTGCAGCTTCAAACATGGTGCACTTCACGCGGCGAAACCATGCCCCTCTCTGAAGTCCCTCCGTTTCGGGCTCCACACGCCCAATCGTCCGCCGCTGGACTCTTTGGCACATGGAATAAAGAACGTGCCATTGCCGGTGAGTGCACCATGGCCCATGGAGGGGTTCTTGCCTTGGACGAATTCCCTGAATTCAATCGGAGTTGCATTGAAAGCCTGCGCACACCCATGGAACGACAAACCATCCAAATCGGGCGGACTTCCGGCGCGCTCCATTTGCCTTTTCAAGCCCTAGTAGTCGCCACAGCGAATCCGTGCCCCTGTGGTTTTTTTCAAGACAGACAACGCAAATGCTCATGCACGGCCAGCGTCATCAACCGCTACTTGCATCGCATCACGGGACCGATCAGCGCGCGTTTTCAACTCCATTTGGAAACCACTGTCGAGCAGAGCTTGGCTGCAGAGCTGCCTTCTGAAGCACCGACAGGGTTGTCCTCATTGGCAAATGCGCGCGCTGCTGTTCAGCAGGTCAGAAAGATCCTCACCGACCAGCCTCGCCTCGATCTCACTTGGGACACTGGGAGCGCTCAGGCCTTGGAAGATCATGTGGGATACCATCGCTGTTCCCTCCGGGAAGTGCATTCGTTGAAAAGCATCGCTCGCACGCATGCATTGATCAAGGAATGGCCCGAATGCTCCAACAACTCAAGGCCTGAAATTGACATGGAAAGTGTTGCTTTCGCCTGCCAATTCCGGATATTTGACCGTCCCAACTGGTGGAAAAATGGACAAAGCACCAATTGGCGCAATTATCCCTCTGAAGCAACTAAAACGGAAATACGATGAATCCTAAACCTTCACACCATGTGATTGCCTGCAGGGGGGTTATCCCTCAAATCCATAGCAGTTGCTGGCTGGCTCCGAATGCATCCGTAATTGGCCAGGTCACGATGGCCGAAGAAAGTTCGTGTTGGTTCAATGCCGTTATCCGGGGGGATGTTTCACCCATCAGCATTGGAAAGCGGGTCAACATTCAGGACGGTGCGGTCATTCACGGGACGCTCGATAAGAGCCAAACCACCATTGATGATGATGCCAGTATTGGGCACAATGCCATCGTTCATGGCGCACTAGTTGGGTCCGGCGCATTGATCGGAATGGGCGCAATCGTCATGGACGGAGCGACGATTGGTCGGGGAGCCGTCGTTGCGGCAGGAGCGGTCATCCTCGAAAAAACAGATGTGCCTCCTCATACCCTCTGGGCCGGCGTTCCCGCTACGAACCGAGGGATGGTCAGCGAGGCATTAAAGACCTCCCTGGCCGATGCTTCAAAACGTTACGTTGATTACACCAAGTGGTTTGATTGAATTCCCCGTAAACGAAACCGCTTAGGCCTGACCGCTCAACTTCCGTTCTTCCAAAATCACAGGAGATCCGAAAAATCGCTCCGCTCCCAGCTGGAACGAACGCGTCAAATCTGAAACGATGAATCGCCTCAGTCCCGGATTTTGGGAATCTGACTCTCCCATCGCAAAGTCATCGCTCAGATCACTCAATGCGCGAGCGACCGAATCCGCACTGTCGATGACCTCCACTCCTTCGGGCAGCAAGCTCAAAATCTCTTGAGAAATGAGCGGATAATGCGTGCACCCCAAAACGAGCGCTTTGATGCCATCAAAGGCTCCCTTTGTTAAGTAAGCTTCAATCAATGTGGACGAAACTTTGCCTGCATGGAAACCTTCTTCTATCGCAGAAGCCAGCAACGGTGTGGCCTTGGCTTTGACCCGACAACCGCGCTCTTGCAACAACCGCTGATACCAGCCAGAGTCAATGGTTGCCCGCGTACCGATCACACCAATGGATTGTCCTTCAAATCGTTGGGCTACCGCCTCAACCACCGGTTGAATTACATCAATGACCGGAATTGAGGCCCCAGCGATGCTTCGCACCTCCTTCAGCGCATTGCTCGATGCCGAATTGCAGGCGATTACAATCGCTCCGCATCCCAAATCCACCAATTCCCGCGTGATTCGAGCCGCATAATGCTGGATCAATTCAGGGCTTTTCTCCCCGTAAGGAAGATGCGCAGTATCCCCAAAATAAATCAGAGGATGCTGTGGAAACCGTTTTGAAATCGCCCGAGCGACAGTCAATCCTCCGATTCCAGAATCAAATATTCCGATGGGTCGAAAGGCCTTTGGCACAGCTTACATGCCGAGCTTAGAGCGCACCAATCCGCCTACATCTTCACCTCCTGTGTAAACAGTAGCTCCAGAACTTGTGTCAAAGATGTAAGTGAATCCATTTTCCGCCCCCACGCCATTGATTGCTTCCTGAACCCGCTCAATCATGGGCATCAATAACTGCTGTTCCAATTGGGCCAATTCGTTCTGGACGGTCGCTCCAAATTCCTGCATGCCTTGGTCCAACGATTGCAGTTCGCGTTCTTTCTGCTGGCGGATGGCATCTGGCCAAGTCTCACCCTTCGCTTGGTATTCCGCAAACTTCGTCTGCAAATCCTGTTGCATGCGTGCAATTTCGGCTTCGTACTCAGCAGCTCGTGCTTCAATGGCAGTCTGGGCATCTGCTCTTTCCGGCATATTGAGCAGGATTTCCTGCGAATCAATGTGTCCGAACTTTTGTGCTAAACCTGAAAATGAAATGGCGGTCACCATTCCGATGACCATTATAACGTGCTTCATATTGTAAATGATTTGATACTTAATTGATGATGGGAGGACTTGCAAGCCCTCCGCGCTAATTTTTGCCTTTGCTGTTTACTGTATTTCCTCCTCGCATCCCTCCACTCGCTGCTCCGCGCATTCGATCTGTCGCCGTTCCCTTTCCTTTCTCCATGGCATCTTTGGCCTTGTCTTTCAATGACTTGCCTTCGTCGCCCTCTTTTGTATCGGATTCCAATGTTTCGCCCGGCACATATCCCAATGCCTTAATCAAGCGATCCGAGATATCGTACTTCGGATTGGTGTAGAGCATGTTGCTTTGATTGCTCTTGTCAAAGACCACCATGTAACCGCTTCCACTCGCGATGTCCTTGAGTTCTTCGAATACCTGGTCTTGCACAGGCTGGATCAATTCCTGGCGCTTTTGAAACAATTCCCCGTCGACGCCAAATTTCGATTTCTGCAGTTCCCGGGCCTCCAATCGTTTGGTGCTGATTTCCTCTTCGCGTTTTGCCCGCATCTCTGCAGTCAACAAAACACGCTCCGCACGATACGCCAACTCCAAACGTTCAATGGATTGGATCTTTGTTTCAATTTCCACCTGCCAATCAATGGCCAACTGGTTGAGTTCGGACTGTGCATCGGCATATTCCTGCAAATGCAGCAGCACGTAGTCGGTATCGACGTATGCAAACTTTTGTGCCTCCGCAGCGGAGATTCCCGCTAAGACAGCAACTGCGGCAATGAGCAAATTTTTATTTCGTTTCATTTCAAAAGGTTCGTTTAGAGGTCACCGGTATTCATGCCGATGCTAAAGTGAAATTGACCGCGCGACATATTGGGTTGTGTTGGAATGTCATCCAAGCGCCAGCCATAATCCAAACCAAGCAGGCCAAACATAGGAAGGAAGATTCTCATCCCCACTCCTGCCGATCGATAAACTTCGAACGGATTGAACTCGCGCGCATCCGCCCACGTCTTTCCAGCATCCATGAATGCAAGCATGTATATGGTTGCGCTCGGATTGGTAGAAAGCGGGTAGCGCAACTCCGCGCCATATTTTGCGATGACAGGCGCACCCGTATTCTGATCGGGCATGGTCAAGGATAGATCATCGAACCCACGCAAATTGATGATTTCTCTTCCATCCAATACGAAACCGCTGAGGAATACACCTCCCAGGTAGAAGCGCTCAAATGGCGACAGCCCAACAACGCGGTTGTATTGGCCGATGAGTCCGATTCCCGCGTGGGTTCGCAAGACCAATGTTCGCGGGTTTTCACCTGCTGATTGCGTCAAAGGAGTGTACCATTCGGCTTTCACCTTCCACTTGTGGTATTCCACCCATCGAAATCGGTCTTGATCTGACAAGTCGGCATAGTATTCGTCACCCTCTCCCCGGAAGGCACTGTATGGCGGAGTTGCCTTCACCGATAGAGAAACATTGGACCCCCAAACCGGATAAATGGGATCGGAAATCGAGTTGCGCGATAGCGTGAAATTCGCCGCCAAGTTGTTCGCGGTTCCATCCGCGAAACTGAAGAACACCCCGTAGTCATTCAATTGAAAGTGCTGGTAGCTCAGTGCCAAGTTCATGGTAAACCAGTCATCAGGCTTCTTCCAGCGCTGGCCGAAGCCCACCTGCACACCCGTAATTTGGAGCGACTGCCGCAAATCGTTCAACTCACCATCGACCCGCTTGGGTTGGCCATTGGACTGCACCGATCTCCAAACGTTGAAGCTCAAGGCGTTGGGTTTTTTGCCCCCCAACCAAGGCTCCATGAAGCTGAAGTTATAGCTCTGGAAAAACAGTCCATTCGACTGTGCCCTCAGCGACACGCGCTGGCCATCCCCCGTTGGGATCGGCTTCCAAGCGCCCTTTTTGAACATGTTTCGGGCACTGAAATTGGTGAAGCTCACTCCCAATGTCCCCACGACACGTCCACCGCCCCAACCTCCGGAAAGTTCAATCTGATCCGATGGTTTTTCTTCTACTGCATATTCGATGTCCACTGTTCCATCCTCGGGATGCTGAATGGGGTTAATTCCAAATGCTTCCTGATTGAAATAATTCAACTGAGCCAGCTCTCGCTGGGTTCGAATGATATCGGTCCGCGAAAACAAATCACCCGGACTCGTGCGAATCTCCCGGTAAATGACATGGTCATTGGTCTTGGTATTCCCTTTTACAAGGATCCTTCCGATGCGAAACTGCTTGCCCTCCATCATCCGCACCTCGATATCGATGGTGTCATTTTCAATGCGGGTTTCCATGGGCATCGCCTGGAACGTCAGGTAACCGTCGTCTTGGTACAAGGAACTGAGGTCCATCCCCTTAGGATCCATAAACACCCGTGTTTCGAGGCGTTCCAAACTGTAGGTGTCGCCCCTGCGAATGCCCAGGATGGAATCCAGTTGCGTGCTGCGGTATTTGGTATTGCCAGAAAAAGAAACGTCCCCGAAGTAAAACTGATTGCCTTCATTGACCTCAAACTCAATCCCAACATTGCCATCAGCAAGGCGGTAAATCGAATCCGACATAACGCGTGCATTGCGATACCCCTCAGCGTTGTATAGCCCTGAAATACTTGCCTTCGCGAGCTCAACGTTTGCCTCCACAAATTTACTCGACTTGAAAATGCGGTACCATTTTTTGCTTTTCAAGTCCTTCATAGAACGGCGCACCTTCTTTTGATCCAGATTCGACGTTCCGGTCAGCACGATTTCGCCAATTTTCACTTTGCTGCCCTTATCAATGGCAATTTGCAGGCGAGCGCCGTTTTCAAATGCGGTATCGTTCGCTTGTGTGATATCAACACGTGCATCCCAGAATCCCTTATCGTAGTAATAATCGTACAGGCGTTTTTGGGCCGTTTTCACAACATTCTGGTTGACCACCCGACCCGTCAACAATTCTACTTTTCCCTTCAATGTCTCCTGCTCAGATCGGCTCACGCCATTGAAGGTGTAGCGCGTCAGGCGTGGAAGTTCATCCACTTGAATCACCAGATAAGCTCGGTTGTCTCGGACCTCGGCAAGCTCAATCGCAATGTCAGAGAAAAGATCTTGGCCCCACAAGTTGCGAATGGCTCGTGTAATCTCTTCTCCTGGAATCGTCAACTCTTGCCCAATTTGCAAAGCACTAAAAAGTTTGACGGCTTGCTGGTCGGTGTATTCTGCTCCAATCACCGTCAAACCGCCGAGGGTATACGTCTGAGAGGTCTCAGCCGACGGAGCGGTCTGAGCGCCTGCGATCGAGGCCATCACACCGAAGCACAACATGAAAATCGCACCGTAAAAACCTCCTCTTTTCATTTCAAAATTTCTCATTTCACCGTTACATTGTGATTGGTATCAAGCAATCCTCCAAACCGCCGTTCCCGATTTTGAAAATCCCGGACCGCATCGAAGAAAGACGCTTTCTTGAAGTCTGGCCACAATGTGGGTGTGAAGTGGAACTCCGCATAGGCCAATTGCCAGAGCAAAAAATTGGAGATCCGGTGCTCGCCGCTCGTTCGAATCATCAATTCTGGATCTGGGATCCCTTTGGTAGAAAGGTGGTCACTGACGCATTCCGCAGTCACTTCCTCCGGCGAAATACCGGAATCAATCAATTGCTTGATGGCCTCCACCATTTCCCATTTTGAGCTGTAGCTAAGCGCCAAAATCAAATCCAAACCTTCGTTTTGTTTCGTCGCCGACTCCGCTTCCTTCAATTGGGTTTGGCATATTTCTGGCAAAGCCGCGATGTCTCCTATGGTGCGCAACCGCACCCCCTTGTTTCCCAATTCTCGCACTTCCTTGACCAGCGTATCTACAAGCAAATTCATCAAGGCTTCAACCTCCTCCTTTGGGCGATTCCAATTTTCTGTGCTGAATGCGTAGAGCGTCAAATGCCGAACCCCTAGTTCCATGGCGGCTTCGACCGACAGGCGAACGGCTTCCACTCCATGCATGTGACCAAAAACGCGGGACTCTCCGCGCTCCTCGGCCCAGCGTCCGTTTCCATCCATGATGATCGCAACATGGCGGGGAATGCGACTGGCATTCAACCCTTGTACCTCACATACTTCGAGTTGTTGCGCGTTCATTGGATTTCCGACCAACATGTGGTAGGCTTTTTGCTGATTCGAAAGCTGATGGAAGCCGAAACAAATCCATAAAAATCATCCCGCGAGGCATCCCCACGCTGCAACCCTCCCTGGTTCACCAACTCACCTTCTTGGATCAATGTCCGGTCAGCCAGAGCCGCCGTCATTTCACCTCTCTCTTGGAGCAACACCGCTCGATCTGCATAGAGTCCGCTCACATCATCCAAGTGATCCGTCCACGTTTTCCGAACGCCCCAATCAAATGTAATGGCTGTAAAAGCCCCAATATTCGATTTGAAACCAAACCCTATGGGCACGGAAACACCCGAAGTTGCATAGGACTCCACACCATAAGCTTCCCCCCAAGTCGTTCCTTGGCCCTCAGTGCCCAAAGGCTGAAGCGGAACCCATTGCCCATCAATTTCTGCCTCCGGCATGTGATTGTATGCCGCGAGCCCTGCGAAGAGGAATGCCGTAAAACGATCTCCTGGATCTCCCAAACGGTGATCGAGGTAATTGATCTCCACCCAACCACTCAACTCGCGGATCTCATTTCGAAAATGCAGGTTGCGATTTTGGCGCCAAGGATCTGAACTGTCTGCATCCCAGGCCTCCACACGCCCCTGGAAGTAATTGACTCGAACCGATATTCGCTGGGAGAAATTGTGCCGATAAAACGCACCATAGCTGGGAGAAAAACGGCCTTGCAGATGCTTTCCAGCGTTCAAATCACCCATGTAATAGGCGGTTCCGAACGCAAAACCAACCTCTTTCGATTCATCAAATTGGCGCTGAGCCGAAACCTCATGACTTGCAACAATCAGACATCCCATGCAGAACAAAGTGCGCAGGGCCAATCGAAAAATATGTACAGGTATCGAAGACACGGACAATTGCATGATCAAGCTCGAGTGAATCTTAACGCACGAAAATACGCTGAATTGCCTGAATCAAATGCAAAAAACGGCCAACAAAGAAGGGATGTTATTCACGAAAGTCAGCGGTCACGTGGATCAATGCCCCAGTGCATCTTGGCGCGAACTGTGCTGAAAAATTCCTGATGCTCCAAATTCATCAAAACGAATCGGAATGGTGCCGGCCTCACGCGCACTTTTCGGCCACCATCGAGGATGAACATACGCGAATCCAAACTGAGTAAAAATTGATTTTCCCTCCCTTCCGCCGTGAGTTGCAATTCGCCATCAGCCGGGATGACAAGGGGCCTATTGTTGAGGTTGTGCGGTGCAACGGGATTGATGCAAAGGATCTCCGCACCGGGCATGACGATGGGACCGCCTGCACTAAGCGAATACGCCGTTGACCCCGTGGGCGTCGACACAATGAGGCCATCGGCCCAATAATTATTGACAAAAACATCATCTCGCTCCACCTCCACTGCCACCATGCTCGAGGTATCCCGTTTCATGATCGCAACTTCATTCAATGCACATGGGAATCCGCCAAAATCCATGCCGTCCACTTCTACTTGAAGCAGCAACCGCTTTTCATACCAAACCTTGCCCGCCGCAACGGCATCCATGGCCAAATCAATTTCATCAATCCGGACATTGCTCAAGAAGCCCAGGCGACCCGTATTGACGCCGAGCACTGGGATTTCTGTATTGCGAACAAGCGTGGCCGCTTCCAGCACCGTACCATCGCCTCCAATGGCAATGAGCAAATCAACTGCTTCCACCTGATGTGCCTCATCGAAAGATTCCCAATCACTTGTCAACGACATGCGTTCTTCCAAAAAACGCTTGAAATGAAATTCCAAAATTGGCGCATCGTCAATCGACTTGATTCGCTTCAGAATTTGCTTAACCGCATCATCATAATCCGGAGAAAAAGCCTTACCGTGGACTGCGATTTTCATGACTTATTGTTTCAAAAAACGCATAAATGCATCGTAACGTTCCCGCATTTCCTCCTCCGCTTTTGGAGCGTGCAAAAAGGTTTGTATCGTGTAGGCATGACGCTGGAATGTCGCGATTACTGGCTGCACATCTTCCGAATGCAGCTTGAGGGTAACAACAACATTGCTGGAATCACTTGCTTGCGAGGTAGTGCACGCAATGATTTTTGTGCCATTCCCTTCCACTAGGCGGGCAATCTCAGAAATCGCCAAGTCACGCTCGGCGACTTCCAACACGATGACAGCCCCTCTTTCCGCCCAATGGGTCTGCTCGGCCAAGAACCGAAGAATCGATGGAGCGTCAACGGTTCCAACGTATTTTCCCTGATCGATCACCGGCATCGCATCCACCTCGGCATTGACCCACTGCGCAACCAAATCGTACAAATGACATTGCGGAGACACTGACACCGGACGGGCATGAAGCGTTGCCATCGGCGTCTCGCTATCGATTTCCATCAAATCTTCTTCATAAACGAGGCCTTGAAATTCTTCCCCGTTGACCAGAGGAAGGTGACGGACCTTGTATTCGTCCATCAATCCCAGCACTTGCGCAGCCGAGTCTTCGGGCCGCACAAATGGAAGATTTAAATTCATTATGCGCTCTGCATACATGGTGTAATTTTGCATCTATCCACCGATGGAATGCACCGGAGGTGTTGGAACCTAAAGGTACGAATGACACGACTCAGCGTCAACGTCAATAAAATTGCTACGCTGCGCAACGCTCGCGGCGGCAATGCGCCGAATGTTGTCGAGGCCGCAAAAAGAATTCAATCCTTTGGTGCTCAGGGGATTACAGTTCATCCGCGCCCCGACGAAAGACACATTCGATACGCTGACGTACGGGATTTGAAGGCCGCTGTCCGCACGGAATTCAACATTGAAGGCTACCCCTCTGAGGGGTTTTTACAGCTCGTTTTGGCGGTCAAACCCGAACAAGTGACCCTTGTGCCCGATGGCCCCAATGTGCTCACTTCGAATGCGGGATGGAATGTTTTAGCCGAATCCAATCTCCTCAAGAGTGCCACCGAGGAATTGCAAGAAGCGGGGATTCGTGTCAGTCTTTTTACTTCGACCGATGAATCTCAAATCGAAGCTGCCGCTGACATTGGCGCCAATCGCATTGAATTGTACACGGAGCCGTATGCGGTAGGGTTCGCCCGCGGCGATGCGGATGCTGTCATTCCATTTGCCCGGGGGGCTGCTTTCGCCCACAGTTGTGGGCTGGGCGTAAATGCCGGACATGACTTGGACCTCCAAAACCTCGAACATTTTGCCAAAAACGTGCCCTACTTAGCTGAGGTAAGCATTGGTCACGCTTTGATTTCAGATGCCCTGTACCTCGGACTTGAAACAACCGTCAAGCACTACCTCGCGCGTTTGCAATTTTCTGCTTTTTCGGAAGAATGAACGATACCATTGCCTTGCACGCGCGTGTTCTGGGAACGTCAGACCGCCCTCATCTGGTCATCCTTCATGGCCTCTTGGGAACATCCGATAACTGGCAAACCCTGGGACGTGCCTACGCCGAAACCCATTGCGTGCACCTCATCGACCAGCGCAATCACGGCCGCAGCGCCCACCATGAAGAACACACTTATGTGTCCATGGCGCGGGACTTGGAGCGCTATTGCACAGAAAACAACCTCCAAAAAGCCTCGATCATGGGCCACAGCATGGGCGGAAAAACCGCTCTTGCCTTTGCGGACGCCTTCCCAGATCGCGTCGAGAAACTCATTATAGCAGATATCGCTTCTCACGCGTATTCACCGCATCACCAATCGATTTTCGACGCCATCCAATCCGCGCCCATTGCCGGCCACTCCGATCGAAGCAAGATTCAGCACCACTTGCTCGAGCAACTGAACGATCCGGGTGTGGTGTCTTTTTTGATGAAAAATGCCCGGCGATTGAAAGCGGGAGGGTTTCAATGGCGGCCCAACATCGCCGTGCTTGAAAAGGCATTAGGCGCTGTTGTCGGCGCCGTCCCACTGGAGCTGAACACCCTCCCCACCTTGGTCATCTATGGTGGGAAATCTGACTATGTCAATCAGGAGGCGCTGGAGACTTTCGACCGAGCCTGCATGCAATTGGACATTCACTGCATTGAGGAAGCCGGCCATTGGCTGCATGCCTCACACCCGGAAGAGTTCCGGGAAGTCACCTTGGACTTTTTGGCGAATTGACTTCACTCGATGCTCGAGGCTTTGAGCCAATTTCGGTAGTTCGACAGCAAATTCGTCTGCGATACAAAGCCCTTGAATTGGGTGTCCGCCAAAACCGGCAAACGCCAGGCCCCTGAGCGTTCAAAAATCGCCATGACTTCATCCATTCGCATGGTGACATCAATGGTCGCCATTGGAATATTCATCATGTCGTGGACATGCATGCTGTCATACAATTCACGGTCAAACATCACCTCACGAATCTCCTGCAATTCAATCAATCCAAGCAATTGACCATTCCGATCCAATACCGGAAAAACCTCATGACGGCTGCGTTCAATGATGGGAATGAGCTGGCCTAGCGTCCAATGCGGATTCACGACTTCGTGGTCACTTTCTACCTGGTCCATCAGGTTCATCAATGTCAAAATGGATTGGTCTTTGTCGTGCGTCAGCAATTCGCCCCGCTCAGCAAGCTCCCGCGTGTAGACCGTATGCTTCATCCAGCTTTTGGAAATTCGAAAACTAATGGCAGAGGTCAACATGACCGGCACGAACAAGGCATAGCCCCCGCTCACTTCTGCGGTCAGCAAAATGGCTGTCAATGGCGCATGCAGAACTCCCGCCAACATCCCCGCAAGACCCGCCAAAACCGCATGGCCCATAGGCAACGCCCAAGAACTGCTGATCCATTCCGTTACGATGGCGAATTGATGGCCGAGCAGCGCGCCGCAAAAAATAGCCGGAGCGAAAACCCCTGCCACACCGCCAGCTCCCAAAGTCATACCCGTCAGAATTGGCTTGAGCACCCACGCCAACATCAAGAATCCGATGAGCATCCATCCATTCAATTCCAAACTTTGGAGTTGAATCCCAGAAGCCAGCATTTCAACCTTTCCTTCGAACAGCGCATTCACAATTTGATAGCCCTCGCCATAGAGCGAAGGGAAAAGCAAGAGCGCAGCTCCAATGCCAATTCCAGCGATCCATATGCGCAGTCGGTGCGAGGGCAAAAGGGTCACGGCGTGACTCGCACCCAAATAAAGCCTTGAGAAAAACACGGAACCAACGCCACATGCAGCGCCGAGCAGCAGGTACCAAGGAAGCGTCTTCAATTCAAAATCAGCCAAATTCGAAATGGTCAAAATATCATTTTGTCCCTGAAACAAGCTGGCGGTGATCAAACCTGCCAACGATGCCATGAGCAAAGGCACCAAACTGGCCGCTGTCAAATCAATCATGATCACCTCAACAGCGAAAATAATGGCTGCCACCGGGGCTTTGAACAACGCGGCCAATGAGGCAGAAGCAGCACAACCAATCAACAGCATACGCCGATTGAAGGCCCTTTTGGTCTGCCTGCCAATCTCTGATCCAATGGCTGCCGCAGATTGCAACGATGGCCCCTCCAACCCTCCGGACCCTCCCAAACCCACTGAAAGTGAACTCGTGATCAATGGCGCAAACATCCACATTCGCTTGATGCGTCCGTGCCGCTGCGACAATGCATGCAAAATGCTCGGAACTCCTGGACCCGGATGGTCGCCTCGCAGCCACTTGCGCACGACCCACCGGGTGGAGAGAAGTCCCATGAGTGGCCCAATTCCCAGCCACCATGGCGCGTCAAGAAACCCGGCAATCCCGTTCATAGCGAAGTGCATCGCACCAACCGTTCGTTTCAACAATACCGCAAGCAAACCCGCTGCACAACCCGTCAACACCGCCCAGCCCATCATGGACTGATCCGACTCTTTCCATCGGTTAAAACCAACCGCAAACATTTTTAAAAACCATTGCCTCCGCATGCGACAAATTTCGTCGGAATCATCCCTTTGCTCGTAACTTTGCCTGGAAATTGATTAACAATCACCATGTCTCAACATCGCATCCTCGTCCCCATGGATTTCACTCCTGTGAGTGAAATTTCTTTGGAACACGCTTTTGTCGTCGGAAAAGCATTCAAGAGTGAAATCCTCTTGCTGCACATCATCTCCTCCAAAAAGGAAATGACGGATGCGCGGCTTCGAGTGAAAGTTCTGATGGAGCGGTTCGATGGGAAATACCCACACACCATCAAAACCGCCATCCGCATCGGGTCGATTTTTGAAGACATCGACGATGTTGCCATTGAACAGGATGCCAATTTGGTCATTATGGGGACCCACGGCTTAAAAGGCATGCAGTTCCTTACCGGAGGGCGCGCCTTGAGAATTGTCACCAATTGTTCGACCCCTTTTATCATCACCCAGGAAAAGGGGATCAAAGAAACCGGGTACGATGATATTGTGGTTCCCCTCGACTTGCACCAAGACACCAAGCAAAAGCTGTCAACGGTTGCTGAAATGGCCACGTATTTCAGCGGACGCGTGCACATCATCAGTCCTGCAGAGACGGATGAATTCTTGAAAAACCAATTGAACCGGAACATTGACTATGCCAAAGAATACTTCAGTGAACGCAACATTGAGTACACGGTCAAAATCTCCGAGCACAGTTCCGGCGCTTTCGTCAAAGATGTCGTGCGGCATGCGGCGGCCATAGAAGCCGACTTGATCAGCATAATGAACTTGCACGAGAAAAGCCTGATGGGCATTTTGGGTCAAACATATGAGCAGCAAATCATTACGAATGAAGCCCAGATTCCTGTTTTGATCATTAATCCCATTGAGACGCGCGTCGTCCGAGGGTCCGTCTTTGCTCAGTAAGGTTGCGTTGCAGGGTTTTCACTTCAGCTCCGCTTGTTGGTTGGGGCAAAGTGAACCCGATAAAATGAAGGGCGATCAAATTCGAACACCAACGACCAGCACGTCGTCGACTTGTTCTTCGTCACCTTTCCATTCATTGAACGCTTCCGCCAAAGCATTCTCCATGTCTTGGGGCGGCAATGGGGCCACGCGGACCAGCAACTCGCGAAAGCGCTTGCGCATGAACTTCTTGCCCTTCGGGCCTCCAAATTGATCTGGAAATCCATCCGTCGCGACGAAGATCACATCGCCAGAAACCAACGGCACCGTTTGCATCTCAAAGCTACGGGTGCCGGGCTCAAACGAGGCGATGGCCATCTTGTCTGGCTTCAATTCCTGGAGCATTCCCTTGCGCACGAGGTAAAGCGGACAATTGGCACCGCTGTATTCCAGCTCCATTTTTTCCAGGTCCACGGTAGCCATGGCCAAATCCATGCCGTCCTGAACCGCTGCCATGCCTTCGTCTTCTCCAAATCCCTGTGGGCGGAGCAATTCACATGCGGCTCGATTCAATTGCTCAAGAACGCGATCTGGCTGGGTGTAGACCTTGGTAACCCGTTCCAGTGCATTGTGACCAATCAGGCTCATGAATGCGCCGGGCACACCATGACCCGTGCAATCGATGGCCGAAAACATGCGCACACGGCCCACGGTATGGAACCAATAAAAATCCCCTGAAACCCCGTCACGAGGGCGGTAGAAAACAGCCGTCTCCTCAAAAACCTTTGCTCGATCTTCGACGGAAGGCAAAATGGCTTTTTGAATCCGCTCGGCATAATTGATGCTGTCTTTCAGGTCTACATACAACGATTCAACCCGCTTCTTTTGCTGCTCTACCTCCGCCGTTCGCATTTGCACCTTTCCTTCCAGTTCCTGTTCATTGCTCTCCAAGTCATCGCGCATTTTCAAGATGGCATGCCCCAGCGCGTCATCCGCACTCAAGGGCTGGTAATCCGCATCAAATTCTCCTTGTCCAACGCGCATGCTAAACGCACGTGTTCGATTCAATCCATCCGCGAGCCGGTTCACTGCGTGTGCCATTTCACCGATTTCGTCAGACGTGGGTTCCACTTCATTGGCCAATGGTACGCCTCGACCGAGGTAGAGTAAGGCACGTTTCAATTCACCAATAGGCCGAACAATGGATCGTGTCACCGCCCAAGCAATCAGAAAACCAAGGATTAAAATACCCAAAGCCACATTGCCCGCATACAACTTCAATCGATTGCTCAATAAATCCATCTGTGCCGTGGATGCGGTGAGTGCATCGGTCTGGGCCAGCGACATGGTGTCCATGCGCTTGCGGATGCTCGCGGTGTAACGCGGAATACTGGAGCCATCCAATGCGTAATATTCCGCCTCCATCATCGCCAATGGATCATCGTAAGCACGAAAGTCCGGCAGCAAACGAATCACTTCTGAATATGCCAAAAAAAGGTATTCTACATCGCGGCGGAGGGAATCAAACTGCAGCTGCATTGGCGCGTTCCAAGATTCAACCAATGGTTGCATCGCAGCCACTTGCTCAGGAACATCTGAGTCCATGAGCTCGAGTAAGTCCCGTTTTTCGGGGTCGCGGGAACCCGATTGAACCGACAACCAATGGCGAATCAAGATGCGCGTTTCGCCTACGGACCGGTCAAGTTCTTCCAGGGATTGAATGCTCGGAGTCAGGACACCATCAATGTGTTGACTGAGTTTTTGACTTTCCTCCAGTGTGCTTCGCGTGAGAAGGAAAAGTGCACCCACGGCCACCCCAAAAATTCCAAAACCCACCGAGATGCGCCATCCGATGCCCCATTGAAATTTCCCAGGAATATGCTGGCTCTTTCGGCCTGGCCCCTGTGTGCGAATCATGCGGCCAAGTTAACGCGAGAACGGTGCAAACCCTTCTGGCGCCAGCGTTTGATTCAGCGATTCCCTAAAATCTGCTCGATTTGAGCTCGGTACGCATCGGATGCCGTTTTCTGAGACAGGGCATAATGCAATGTCATCAAGCCTTTCAGCGTTTCCAATCGATTGGGCTGCTGCGCATGAGCGGCTTGCATTGGGCTCAACGCTCGTTCGAATAAATCGATGCATCCGTCCTGGATTTCCATCAGCTCAAACATGGACGTTTCATGATTGATGCGCTTCAATTTGCGCACCCCTTCGTTGTAGAGGGTAATGGCAAGGTTGTATTGTGCGGCATAATCATTCGGATTGCCTTTCAAAGCGTCGCCGTAATGACCAATCGCGGCCTCGAAGATTGCCTTCAATTCTGCTGAGGATCTCGGCGATTCTGACTCCAAAAGCATGGCATGCGCCTGGCCCAAATAACGGCTTAGATCAGACCGTTGAGGCGCCAAATCCTTGGTGGGATTCAGGCTCATTTCCAGTGCTTCGTATCGACCATATAGCGCCTGAATCTCATCGGTTGAACCCCACGTAAATCCTTCCACCATCCCAATCGCTTCCCGAAAATAGCTGCGCGACAAGAAGTCCATGGCTTCGACCGCGACAGCGCGGTCCGTTGGGTTCATCCCCAATTGCATCGCCCTTTGCAAACAAGTTATCGCCTCCAAGCGCTCCGGTGCATCTGAACCAAATTCACCTGTGGATTTGTGCAATTCCTTGTGGATGAAACCCATCACAAACCACGCACGGCCATTCGTTTGATAAGCAGGGGTATTGAGGACCGGCCGGAGCGCTTGTTTGGCTGCCGTCCAGTCGCCCGATCGCCCGAGTTCCGTCGCCCGATCCACTTCACTCTGTGCCCATAACGAAGAGCAAAGTGAAGCACTGACGACCACGCAGGCCAACAAAAAGGATCGTATGTCGATTTTCATAGCGCTCATTTTACAGCCCAAGACAAAATTCGATTTCCAATGAGAAGGTCGCGTTTCGCAGCTTCCTCAGAATTGATTTCATAGCGAATGCGGTTGTTGACCGAAACAAAGTTGATGAGTGCTCCATTTTGCAATCCGTCCGAAGCATCTGAAATTAAGAGCACCGGGGCATTCGAAATAGCATCGGCAATTCGCTGCAATTTGGCGCCCGATTCTTCGCAATAAATTACATGTACGAAAGGAGCGGATTCCAAAGATGCCACATCTTCAAAGCCCAATATTTCCAACGACTGGAGACCTATGGATTTCATCGCATACTTGTCGGAAAGAATAGCGTGCAGCGAAGGGTTTCCAATGATTGCCAGCCGAAAAGGGCCTTCCATGAATTCCGAAGGCCACTCATTGGATGCGGCAAAGTGAAAGAGAAAATTGGCCTTGGTGATGGAACGAGTGTCCGACTCATCGAGCGTGCTTGTCTGCGTGAACTGACTTTGCGCTTCAAGAGTGGGGACATCAATCCCGCAGATGCAGCAGATCAATGCGGCGATGAAACCCCGAGCCACCCGGCTCGACTTCCAAGTCGATGAGCCGAAACGTTCCTTCCCACGCACCATAACCTTGCGCTCCCGCGTCGAAAAAGACGGGGATGCTTGGCGGGCAGAAAGCTCATCGGACACAGCGTGCATGGATTGAATTTGTTTCGAAGTTAAGCGATTCATTCGGCCTTCCCATGGATTTTCATTTTGTTCGCAGTGCCGAAAACATCCACCTCTTCCACCACGATTCGTCCTCCCGGGACGCCAAATGAGCCAGTCGATCCAGTTTCTGCGCCGTTACCATCCAACTCTTCAGCCGTGCATCCAAGCCATCGTGTTCTCCCGACGATAACTCGTCCGAATGGACCTGCCGCCAATCGTCCAACGTCAAAAAAGGGTCCAATTCGCGCTTCTTTTTTACCCGAAGTATCGCCGTCATCATGGCCCAATCTTCTTTCTCAGCAACGAAAAGCACCTGGCGTTTTCCGAGCGTTTTGAGGGGATGAACCAGCTCCCATTCCACAAGCTCCAGCAACATGTTATGTGCATTGCCTCGGCTTATGTTCAGGTGGTACATCACATCATCCGTCGACTGCGGCTGAGGCTTTAATAGCAACCAGGCATGCACGGCCAACATGGCTTTGGGGACGCCCCAATGCTTGCCGATTTCCAGCCAATGCTCCATGAAGGATTGCTCAGCGATGGTTACCTCTTGAAAAATCACGCGTAAAATTAACTTTCAATTTTTTGTGAAAGTACTAAATCTTTTGGGATGAACCTCATCGGGGACGTCGGTGATGAGGCCGAGCGCAACATCCAACGTCCAATCCACCATGGTTGGGCCGATGGTGACTCCACGGGTGCCCCAGCCTGTGCACGCGAAATACCATGGCGATTGGACGGAGACTTGACCCAAAATGGGTCGACGATCAAAACATGATGGCCGAAGGCCCGCTCGATGGCTTGTGGCTTCAGTCGCAACCAAAGCAGGACCCGTTCGAGCCAAATTCGCCTGATCAATCAGGTGGTCCAACGATGCAGCGAGGACCGTTGGCTCGTCCATGTCCCAGCGGTATGTTGAACCGATGCGGTAAGTCCCCGAACCGAGCGGCAAAGCCCAAGTCACATTGTTCACTATCTGTTGCCCCCATTCCAACTCGGTTTGAACCGTGATTACCTCTCCGTGGTTTGGCCGCAATTCCAGACCGAATTTGGCCAAATCATCCACAGCACCGACGCCCCGGCAATCCATGACAGCATCAAATTCAGACGGACAGCCGTCCTCCATGCACCACGCTTCTGCTTTCCATTGCCCTTGCCGCTGCCAATGCTTCCGGCTTTTTTCGGTCAACAATTGCACATCAACCCAGCCCGATTCTCGGACCAAACCGGCCCCATGCGGCGCGTGGATGGAGGGGTGCAAATCACCACGGCTGAGCGTTTCAATGAACGGTGACACTTCGTGGGTACCCGATGCTCTTTCTGCCCAGAGACTCGCATATTGAGCATCTGGGAAAACACGAATAATTGGCACCTCATGCCACAACGTGATTCCCAGTGACTTTTCAATGCCTTGGAAAGCAATTCGCGCACGCGCTGCATGATTGGCAGCATCCCACTGCGGTAAAATCCTTCGGAAGGAAACGGGGTTGAACATCCCCGCCGCAACGTCCGAAGCCGCTGGAGAACCATTGGACCATTGCTCAAAAATCAGCCCTCTTTTCACGCACTCCCAAGCCATCAAGGTGCCGGCCAAACCGTCACCAACAATCAAGACCTTTTTAGGAAAACGTTGCGCCATCAAACCGCCGCCTCGAGAACACCTAAGTCACGGCCCACTTTCTCAAACGAAGCAATGGCGTGATCCAGTTGGTCTCGGGTATGCGCCGCAGATAACTGAACGCGGATGCGCGCTTGCTCCTTTGGAACAACAGGGTAGAAAAATCCGATGACATAAATTCCTTCCTCCAAAAGACGATTCGCCATTTCTTGTGAGAGCTTCGCGTCACCCAACATCACCGGAACAATGGCCGATTCCCCATCCTTGATCGGCAGACCAACACGGCGCATCCCAGCTTTGAAATAACGGGTGTTTTCTTCCAAGCGATCCCGCAATTCAGTGGATTCACTCAGCATATTGAACACCTCCAAGGAAGCACCGACGATGCTCGGTGCTAGGCTGTTGCTAAAGAGGTATGGACGCGACTTCTGGCGCAGCATTTCAATGATTTCCTTCCGGCCTGTTGTGAAGCCGCCCATCGCTCCACCCATGGCCTTGCCGAGTGTTCCCGTGATGATGTCCACTCGGCCCAGCGCATTCCCCAATTCGACACTACCTCTTCCTGTCTTCCCAATGAATCCTGTGGCGTGGCATTCATCCACCATCACCAAGGCATCATAGCGCTCAGCGAGATCGCAAATTTTGCCAATCTGAGCCACATAGCCGTCCATCGAAAAGACCCCATCCGTTACAATGATTTTGAAGCGGTGCTTGGCCTCAACAGCCTTCTTCAATTGCACCTCCAAATCTTCCATATCATTGTTGGCATACCGATAACGCGCTGCTTTGCAGAGGCGCACGCCATCGATGATGGAGGCATGATTCAATGCGTCGGAAATGATCGCATCTTCGGGGCCCAACAACGGCTCAAAAACACCCCCGTTGGCGTCAAATGCTGCCGCATAAAGGATGGTGTCTTCGGTCTCGTGAAATTCAGCGATGCGCTGTTCCAGCCGCTTGTGAATGTCCTGTGTTCCGCAGATGAATCGAACGCTTGACATCCCAAACCCATGGCTGTCAATGGCGTTTTTCGCTGCTTCGTTCACCTGTGGGTGGTTGCTCAAGCCCAGGTAATTGTTCGCGCAGAAATTCAGGACCTTGGAACCGTCATCCAAGGTGATTTCCACGTCTTGCGCTCCGGCAATGACCCGCTCTTTCTTGAACAAACCGGCCGCTTCAATCTGCGACAATTCGTCGCGAAGGTGCTGTTTCATAGATCCGTACATAGAGGCAAGAGTTTTGGTTTTACGTCGCGAAATTAGGCGATTTCCAGAGCGAAGTGGTGCATTTGGCTTTCCCAACTTGCACCCAACACGACAGGAACGTTTTTTGTTCCGTGGCCAATGGGCAAATCCCAGTGAATGGGTTTGTTCGAAGGGACATGTGAAACGATGATTTCTCCCAACGTTTGACCAAAGGGATTATTGGTGGATTGACCGGATGCGATGGTGTTGTCATGAAGCTGCGTGAAAGACCCCACCAAAACCCCTTTGACCTCATCCAAAATGCCCGCCAAGCGAAAGGCGAGCATCATGCGATCCACGTGATAGAGGTATTCATCCACGTCTTCAATCAACAGCCAATTCCCTTTCAAATTAGGGAAATAAGGCGTGCCCATTAAACTGTACAAGACACTCAAATTACCTCCAACAACCAATGACTCTTCCCCCCCTGCATGGGGAGCTGTCAAACTTCTCCAAAACGCCTGCTTCTCCCTATCGGCGCATGACGAAAATGTATTGGCAACCGGCGCATGGAGCGTCATCACACCAAGGCGATTTGCCCACGCATGCAGGGCAGTTGCATCACTGAACCCGACCATCCAAGTGGGCGCGTCCGAAAATGCCTGCTGGTTCAAAAGTGGCAAAATCCGTGCACATCCGTAACCCCCGCGCATCACCCATATCGCTTTGATTTTTAGCGACTCAAATCCTTGATTCATCACCCTCGCGCGGTGTGCATCGGATCCTCCAAACTGCCCCTGCTGAGCGAGCAACCCCTCAGGCATCACGGCAGTGAATCCCCCCGCTTCGATGGCCTCGGTTGCCGCGTCCACTTGTACCTTGGTCACATGGCGGGCAGGAGCGGCAAGCATCACATGATCTCCGGGCTGCAAAGGCTCAGGCATTTTGGTCAAATAGTCAGGTGTGTTCATGTCTTCCGAGCAATGGGATGCGGCAAGATGGCAATGGATAGCGAAAAAGCCCGAAATTCGCACTTCTTTTCGCCCCTTTGATGACTCCAACGCCTCGCCCATTTCGCCACCCCCGCCGATTGATGATGACCTCGGCCTTGCCATACGCCAATGGCCCCATCCACATTGGACACATTGCCGGCGCATACCTGCCCGGTGACATTCGAGCGCGCTTCGAACGCATGGCAGGTTCTGAAGTTTTGTGGGTCTGCGGAAGCGACGAGCATGGGGCCGCCATCACGCTGCGGGCCAAGAAGGACGGTGTCACGCCCCGCGAAATTGTCGACCGGTACCACACCGAAATGCAAGAAGCATTTGCAGGCATCGGCATGGCTTTTGACCATTATTCACGCACTTCGAGCGAAAAACACCATCAAGTTGCTCAGGATTTTTTCTTGAAATTGCTGGAGTCCGGAAGCTTTGAAGTGAAAACTGACGCACAGTTTTTCGACCCCGAAGCATCGCAATTTTTGGCCGATCGCTACATCACAGGCACGTGCCCCAAATGCGAATCGCCCGGTGCCTATGGCGACCAGTGCGAAAAATGCGGTTCCGCCTTATCGCCAACGGACTTGATCGAGCCCACCTCAACTTTAAGCGGCGCAACACCAATTTTGAAGGATACCACCCTTTGGTACTTGCCCATGGGACGGCACGAAGATTGGCTCCGAGATTACATCGACAACGGAAAATTCAATGGTGCAGCGCACCACGATGCGCGCAGCTGGAAATCACACGTCACTGGCCAATGCCGGAGCTGGATCGATGGAGGACTGCAGAGCAGAGCCATGACCCGTGACCTGGACTGGGGCGTACCCGTGCCCGTCGAAGGTGCCGATGGAAAAGTGCTCTACGTTTGGCTTGATGCCCCAATAGGATACATCACTTCCACGATGGAGTGGGCGGCCAATACTGGACAAAATTGGCAAGATTGGTGGCAGTCTGACGATGCCGAATTGATTCACTTCATCGGAAAGGACAACATCGTTTTTCACTGTTTGATCTTCCCCATTCTATTGAAAGAACACGGGGCATTCAACCTTCCGACCAATGTGCCGGCCAATGCATTCATGAATTTGGAAGGGGATAAAATTTCAACATCCCGCAATTGGGCGGTTTGGGTGAAAGATTACCTCGAAGAATTTCCTGGCAAAAGCGACGAATTGCGGTATGTTCTTGCGAGCATCATGCCCGAGCAGAAGGACAGCGAATTCACGTGGTCCGATTACCGCGAGCGGGTGAACAATGAGCTAGCCGATGTACTCGGAAACTTCATCAATCGCGTCATCGTCTTGACCCGGAAGTATTACGATTCTGCAGTGCCTGAAATAGACCGCACGAAATGGACTACCGACGAGGACGCTATCGTTCAAGCGTTGGAATCCGCTCCAGGCGAAGTCGCTGAATTGATTCGGCGCAACCGTTTCCGCGATGCCTTGCAAGCCGCCATGGGTGTAGCACGTTTGGGCAATAAATACATGACAGAGCAAGAGCCGTGGAAGATCAAGAAAACAGATGAGGCACGCACGGCAGTCATCCTCAACACCTGCATCCAAGTTGCGGCAAATTGCTCGGTATTGTTGGAGCCCTTCATTCCACAAACCGCGCAAAAAATGCAAGCTGCATTTGGGATTTCGAACGCCCAATGGGAGCAAGCCAGCGGCACCATGATGCAGCCGGGTGAGCGATTGGGTGATTTGCCCATCCTGTTCGAAAAAGTGGAACAATCCACCGTGGACGCTCAAGTTGAAAAATTAAAATCTGCACAAGCAAGCGCAGCACCTGCTTCGACTTGCGAACCCCTTAAGCCCATGATGACTTTTGATGATTTCCAAAAAATGGACCTCCGGGTCGGCGAAGTAATTGCATGCGAGCGGGTCCCGAAAGCCGACAAATTGCTGCAATTGACCATCCGTACGGGATTGGATGAGCGGACGGTATTGAGCGGAATCGCAGAGCATTTCGAGCCAGAGGATGTCGTCGGTCGCCGGGTCACGTTATTGGCCAACCTGGCACCGCGCAAAATCCGTGGCGTAGAAAGCCAAGGAATGGTGTTAATGGCGGAATCAGCCGATGGTTCATTGCGCTTCGTGACCCCTGAGGAGGGCACCGCTGCAGGTGACACCATCCGGTGATCAGAACATCATCTTGAGCGTGGCAGATAAGGTTCGGCCGTAAGCCCAATAGCCCTCTAACTTTCCGTTTTCAACGGTTCCCTGCTCTTTTACCCCGGTCTGTGGGTTGGTTACGAACGTCTCAAAACCGTCACTGATGTAGATGTTGTCCAAGGCATTTTGAACATTCAGGCTGGCCATCCATCCCAACCCACCCGTTTCGAACCGATAACTCGCGCGCAAGTCGAGGTAGCCAAATTCAGGAAGCATGACGGGTTGCAATCCTGCTCGGTCTGGATTCGTACGGTCAGCGTCGACCTCAAAACGCGCATACAAATTCCAATTGTGGACATAGTTGGCGCCGACCCGAAGGCCCTTCGTCGGTGAGTAGTTCATTAAAAGGCCGACCTGAGACTGCGGCGCATCACTGACTTTGAGGCCCGCGGAATAGATGTAAAGTGTTTCCAAAACCTCTCCCCCTTCCTCCGCAGTGATTTCGGCGTTGACATCGTTGTCCCAGCGCCAATCGCCAAAGGACGCCATTCCTCCAATTTCCAGCTTTGGCAGGGGCCGCGTTTTCAACTCAAACTCGATGCCCTCATGCGTTTGCACCAAGCCCGTAATGAACGCCCTGTATTCCGTACCGTCGGGTCGCAAAAGAGGGCTGCTCATGATGCTCTTGTCCCGCCATTGGGTGTGATAGGCATTGACATCCAATGAAATTCCACGCCAGCGGAAGCGATAGCCCGCTTCGAATGCTGCCACTTTCTCATTGGTCAAACGATCGTTGCTCAAAACATTGGAGTAATTCGTGAAGACATACCGAATGAAGGGAGCGCGTGAGTACACTCCACCATTCACGTATAGGTGACTCGTCTCTCCTATGCGCACACTCCCTCCAGCCTTGGCGTTGTAACCAACGCTGCTTGCCTTGAGTGATTTCTCGCCATAGACAAATTGCTCCGTGGTTTCAATGTTGCCCGTTGTTTCATTCAGTTCTGTGACTTCCTGAACCCCCGTCTCCGCGTATCGGAAGTACTTGTAGGGATCAATGCGCCGATATCCAGTCAAACTCATGGTGCCCGCAACAAACAAGCTAAAGCGATCATCTTTGTATTCCGCTTGTGCAAACCCACCCGCGTATCGGACCAACCCTATGTCATCATAATCGACTTTATCCCCCGGCTGCGCCATGAGCTCATAGTCTGGATTGATGCCATATCCGTCCGAACTGCTGAAAGATTGCAAATAGAAGTCTCCCCCGAGCAAATTATTGACTCGTGTGAAGTGCTTACCGCTGTAATAACGCGCATCGACGCCAACCATGAGGTTGACGCGGTCATTGACTTCGTGGTGCAACGTGGACAATACGCCCGTCCAAAAATGTTCGTTGTGCGCATTCTCAATTACGCTTCGGCTTCGGCCACCCACCACCGTGTCTCCTTCAACGACAATGGGGTCGCCAAACATGTGTACCGTGTCCAACCAAGCTTGGGCCCACGCGTCATAACCAATCTGATTGGCCGCATACGTGACCGGCTGCGTGTTGTTCTCATTCGAGTCCCAGAGGTAATCCCAATTGAGATTCGTCTTCACCGTCCGGGTCATACCATCGGCATCCTCGTACGTTTCGCTGAGGCGTGGCGAACTCGTTCCATCGTAACGTGAACCGTATCCTTGCCCCACACTCACGTAATAACTAGACGCCAAGTGCGATCGTTCGCTCAACTGCCAATAATGGTTCAAGGCGAACTGGGGTTTGTGGTAGCCATTGACACGGGAATTCAGCACTTCCTCCGTGGCTCCGCCGCGGTTCAAATAACCCCAGTCATCGTTCCATCGGTGTGCTTCGTATCCCAGTGAGTTGAGGTCATTGAACCGATCCACACTCAACTGACCTCGACGTTGTCCGTGGGTTTGTGGAGCGCCAATGGCTGTCAAAACCAGGCGATGCGCTCCAAAGTCTTTGGCGGCGGTGAGGAAATAACTCCACGCATCGATGAAAGCGGCATCTACATATGCATTGCCCATGGTGCGGCTCCCAACGGCGCTCACCGCCCATCCATTTTTCATGATGCCCGAACTCAAAGACAACATGGTCTTGTAGCGGCCATAATCGGTGACACTTTGCAAAAGACTGCCGCCCTTTTTCATGTCTGTGGCTTTCGTTATGATGTTCAACGTGCCGCCCACAGAGTTGATGGCCAGCTTCGAAGCTCCGAGCCCTCGTTGTACCTGCATGGTATTGACAGCGTCACCTAATCCCGCCCAATTTGACCAGTACACACGACCATTTTCCATATCGTTCACGGGAATTCCGTTGATCAAAACCGCCACATTGGTTTGGTCAAATCCGCGAATATTGATCCGGCTGTCACCATAGCCACCCCCGCTTTTTGTGGCATAAACTCCTGGCGTAATGTTCAACGTCTCGACCAATTCTTTGTCTCCCAACTGCTCCTGAATGGTGCGCGCGTCCAACGTGGACACTGCCACAGGCGTCTCGCGACTAGTGGCTACTGAGGCAATCACATTCGCTTCATTCAAACCTATCGTGGAGGCCGCCAATCGGAGCACTCCCATGTCGATCACCGCCAAGCCCACAGCCATTCCTCCTTGGCGGGCAGGCAACTGAATGTAGTTTCGGCTATTCTCGTAGCCGATCATGCTTGCCACCACGTGAGCCTCGCCGGTCTGTTTCGTTGTGAATCGAAACCGACCATCAAAATCGGTAACCGAACCCATGCTGTATTCTTCCAAGTATACCGAAGCGCCAATAAGCGGTTCTCCATTCTCAGCGTCCAACACTGTTCCGTAAACTTGGGTTTGTGCTTGCCCTGCAATCGCAAACAAAAGAAGTCCGAGCGTCACCAGAAATCGACGCATTGATAGGAGGTTTTGTGCATTCATTTGAACTTGATTGAAGTGTGAATCCAGCCGCGGTGTGACGCGAATTGAGCGCAATTTAACCCGAAACCAGCAAGTGCAAAATCACGGCTCACGACCAGCGACCGCGATCGAATAGGTACCGCGCAATCTGAACCGTATTAGTGGCAGCTCCTTTCCTCAAGTTGTCAGCCACTACCCACAAATGAAGCCCTTTCGGATGCGCCAAGTCGCGTCGGATGCGCCCGACAAAAACATCATCGCTGCCATGCGCGGTCAGCGGCATCGGATAGGAATTGGACTCCGGATTGTCTACCACCACAACACCCGGGAAGTTTGATAACGCCGCACGGACTTGGCCCAAGTCAAAGTCACGCTCGAATTCGAGGTAAACGCTTTCGCTATGACCGCCTTGGACCGGCACGCGAACGGCAGTGCACGTCACAGACACGGAATCATCTCCGAGAATTTTCTGGGTTTCGTGCCAAACCTTCATTTCCTCCCGGGTAAATCCGTCTTCAACAAAAACATCACAATGGGGAAGGCAATTCATGTCTATGGAATGCGGATAAACCGGTGCACTTGGCACATCACCTCTTCGTTCTTCCTCCAACTGCACGATGGCTGCCTTGCCAGTGCCCGTTACACTTTGGTAGGTGCTCACAATGCCACGCTTGATTTGGAAAAGGTCATGGAGCGGCTTCAGTGCCATCACCAGTTGCATGGTCGTGCAATTCGGATTGGCGATGATCCGGTGATGCGATTGGATGGCGTGGCCATTGACTTCCGGCACAACCAGCGGACAATCCCCGTTCATTCGCCAAGCGCTGCTGTTGTCGATGACCGTGGTCCCAGCCTCGGCAAATCGCGGAGCCCATTCTTCGCTGACCGAGCCCCCTGCACTGAAAAGAGCCACTTGCGGCATTTTCGCTAGAGCCGATTCCATCGAAAGCACCTCCAACGCCTCACCCTTGAAATAAACATCTGTGCCAATGCTGCGCTCACTTCCCACCGGCAACAATTCGCTGACCGGGAAGGCATGTTCTTCCAAAACTTGAAGCATGGTTCTTCCTACCAATCCTGTCGCTCCGACGATGCAGACTTTCAAACCTTCATCCATTTTTATGCGCTGAACTAATTTTTAAATGCCGCCGTGTGGTTCACGAACGATGGTGTAAAACTCCAACTTTTTTTCGAGGTTTGCCTTGTTGATGAAGAAGGATTTGAGGCGGCTGAATTGGAATGAAAAACTGCATTTTCTGCTGGTTCCATTTTTGTTTGGCGCGGTGGGGCATTCGCCGGGCCAATCACCTGATTTCTGGGAAATCCACATGCATGAGGACGATTGGATTCCTTCCGACAGCGGATGGCAACTCAACACCCAAGAACCCGGTGAGTCCTGGATTTGCTTTTGCCCTGTGGATAGCATTGCGGATTCCGCAGGTCGTACAATCATGTTTCACTGGTCACAGCAATTCGCTGGCTCCACGCAGAATTTCAGCCGGGTGCACTTGATCCCTCGATCCAATCTTGAATGGAGCGGAGCCAACATACCACCATTTTCAGTTTCCAGCTGGCAAACCGACTCTGCCATTTTAGGCGTTGATCCGGGCAACTTTCTGCACCTCGGCGAGAGCGGAAGCGCGGATTCCTTGCGCTGGATGAACACCGAGGTGGGCGAAAGCCACGGACAAATCGCGGCCGCTCCTTCACCGATGTTGGCGGGACAAATCGACCACTGGATGATGTGGAACCAGCATCCTGCGTCAGACTCCACATTCCTTCAATGGAGCGCTTCTTCAGAGCCGTTAGAGTGGACACATGCCATGGAAGGAAGTGCTGGTTTAGTGCCTGATTGCATTGGTTTTAGCGCAAAATTTACCGCAAGCCACGTCAATGACTTTCGCATTGAAGTCGCTTCATTATCTCCCCATGTGCCTGACACCATCCCTCCGGTATGTGTCGACTACCATTGGCTCGGCACCCACGCCCTTGAATTGCAGTTCAACGAACCCCTGTCCAGCTCCACTGGATTTGGCACCTGGAACAATGGCGATTCCCTTTTTTTCATTGCAGAAAGCCCTGAGAGCAATAAACGGATTGGAATCTTCCCAGGGCATTGGCCCATTGGTCAAGTGCGTCAGTTGTCCTTGCACGGAATCCAGGATGCTCATGGAATCGAAGGAATCCAGGGGGCCATTGAAGTGCTGCGCACTTCATCCGAAGGCATCGAGCCACATGCGGTGCAATTCACAGAAATCATGTTTGATCCTTCGCCGTCTCTTGGTTTGCCCGAAGAGGAGTGGCTGGAAATCATCAACCGCTCGGAGTCACATTATTCCATCCAAGATTTCATTCTTCTGGACGGCAGTTCCGAAACCCAGTCCAATCTGATCCCTCAATTTGGTTGGGATGGGATTTTGGCGCCGGGAAAACGTGTCATTGTCAGTGGGAGTGACGTGAGCATTGCCGGCGATTCCACGCTGCAGGCCGAAGGAATTCCTTGGCCAGGGTTGAACAATGCAGGGGAATCCCTGATGTTGCTGGGCGAGGATGGATCCATCGCCGATCAAGTGCAATACAGCTCCGATTGGATGGCGGGGTTGACCGATGGGGGAGTCTCCTTGCAAGTTAGAAATTGGGACGCGTGCAATGGCCCAAGCAATTGGGAGCCATCGCTTCATCCGCTCGGAAGCACTCCGGGCGCTTCTTCGCCCCAGGAAAACACCCCAATTTCAGAAACCCTCCCCCTGGAATTGGTGGCAATCACTCCAACTGGGGAAACGAGAGGATTGCTCACGTTCAATCAACCACTCGACCCGCAAGCTCCGTTCCATCTCCGCGGAATCAATGCCGGTCACTTGACCTTGATGAATGAAGACCACAAAACGCTGGCTTGGCAAATTGATTCGCAACTTTCAAATGGGAAGGTTGCATTTGACGTGACAGGTATTATGCCCTGCGTTCCTTCGGCACTGCCCGTCTCCGCGTGGACGATTCAATTGGAACCTCATCGCTTTCCAGCTTTTCAGGATTTGCTAATTACTGAAATTGCACATGATCCCAATGGCATGACTGATGTGTGGGGCTCTTTCGTTGAGGTAACGAATGTACACGAAACGGACACCCTCGAATTGGGGGGGCTCCAATGCAATGGCTCCTCTCCCCTCCACCGCATCACCTTGGCACCGGGAGCACGGCATTGTTTTTACGAAATCGATTTGCCTAATAGTACTGGGCTTGTGGCCATTCGTGCGGCCAACGGAACCTTGATTGATGAAGTACATTATTCCAATTGTTGGCACCGCGAACGGAAAAATGAAGGGAGCGGAAAAAGCCTCGTTCGTTTGGATCTCATTCCCGGATTGCACGGTGCGTTCAACTGGAACAGCAGCATGGATTCTCGTGGTTGTTCTCCAGGCATCAGCGATCTGGCTGAAGAACCGGTAACGGTCAATGCAGTGCCCATCCTGTGCGGTATTTCAGAAAACCAATGGGTTGTTTTATTCAACGGTCCTGTTGAAATTGAGTCGACAATATGGACTGCTGTGGATCCGGAAGACCTCGGAGGTTGGGCCGACGGCCTGGATGCCGAGCAGCTCTGGAAGGGACCTTCCCAATTCGATGCATTGGAGGACAGCATCGCCCAACTGCATTGGGCGGAAGGAGCTTTATCCATTGCCTCCATCTGTCCCTCCAGTCCATTCGTAGTCGACGAGTTGGAATGCGACTTTTCATTGAATGAGGTGCAACAATTGAAGCTCGATGGTCCAGAGCCTTTCATTGAAATCAAACACCATGTGCACCCTTGGCTCAGGACGGATGGACTTCAATTGACAACTGCGACAAGCCCCAACCCGATTGATTGGCTGCCCCTGACGACCGAAATCCGATGGCTCATTCCAAAGGACACCCCGGTTGCATTCAGCCGATGTCCGAGCCGGTGGATGCAGCAGCAAGGACGAATCATTCCTTGCAATTTGCCGAGCCTGTGGGGAAACCGAGAAGTACAATTGGCGCGGTCAGGCGCTCGAATCGATAGCATCCACCTCCACCCCGATCTCGAATCACCCTGGAACGACTGGCATCATTTGCGTTCATTGGAACGAGTTGGCGCACCTTTTTCACTGGAAACCGAATGCATTTCGCCTCCCCGTCAATGGGAATCTTCCTTGGATGAACTCGGGGCGACTCCTGGAAAATGGAACAGTTGGCAGAAACATCAATTCGGAGCAGATCAAGCGCTAAACTCCTTGGTTGTTTTGAACGATACGTGGAGGTTCGCCGCCAGCGGGGCAATTGAGCCGATCCAAGTTTTGTTACGGGCGCCCGGAGCAGGTGCCTGGAAAGCACACTTAACCCTCCACAATGCCACCGGGCTTATAATTTCAATGCTCACAGATGATCCCATTTGGGTTTCCCAAGAAGAGGACCAAACGGTAAAGTGGGATGGATTCGTAGGGACACGAATTCCTCCACCCGGCTCGTATTGGATCACGGCCCATTTTGAGCAGCACGAATCCCAAGACGTGTATAAATTTTTACGTCCAATTCACATAATGCCGTGGCGTTGAAGTCCCAGCAATTGGAAAATTTTGAATCTTCGCGCCATGTTCGAAGGACAGCCCATACCCCACGCATCCTATGAGTTTTTGGCGGCGATGCTTCTATCCATTGGTTTGGGTCTCTGGGCGACTGTATTGTTACGGATCCGTTTCGAACGCGAATGGAGCTTGACAATTTGGACTTCTTACAACATCAAGCGGGTGTGGCAGCGATTGGCGGACGAGTCCGCTCGCACGGGTGGCACCTTAACAAGTCACCTTCTTGGTGTATTAGCCTGGTGCATTCTCGGAAGTGCCTGGGCATTGTGTCAGGTTGATGCAACGCTCGAAGGCTTATGGGTCGGGATGGGCTACGGGGCACTATTGGGGGTCGCAACAATCATCTTACGGGTTATTGCAGCTTGGATCGGCGGTTGGATCACGCTTGCTCCCGAAGCAACCGAACGTGGTTTGGAAATTGACCGTCACATGCGCAATTGGTTGCTGTGGGGGTTGATGGTTTTTTGCATCTTTCATTTGGGGCAAAACATCCCATTTAGCAGCCGGAATATACTTTGGGAACAAGCCGTTTGGATATGGTGGGGATGGTTGACAATGAAATGGTTACGTCAACTTCAATCGGTCGTTCACAATGGGCTTCCTTTTGGGTGGGGAATTGTGTATCTTTGCACCTTCGAAATTGGTCCGACTTACCTGCTTTTCAAGCAAGTTTGACGTCCAATCGAGCAAGCATGGAACCCCTTGAATATGGCGCAAACAGTCAAGACCATTCTGATATCACAACCGAAGCCGACAACGGAAAAGTCGCCGTATTTTGATTTAGCAGAGCGACAAAAACTCACCATCGATTTCCGCCCCTTCATTCACGTGGAAGGAATTGAGAGTCAAGAGTTTCGCCAACAGCGGATTGATTTCGCAGAGCACACTGCACTGATTGTTACCAGCCGAAATGCCATTGATCATTTCTTTCGTTTGGCCGAAGAGCTCCGGTTTGAAGTGCCCGACACCATGAAATATTTTTGCATCAGCGAGGCGACTGCCTATTACCTGCAGAAATATGTTGTGTACCGAAAGCGAAAAATTTTCTTCGGGAAACAGAGCTTCCAGGACCTCATGGAATTGATCAAGAAGCACAAGAACGAAAAATTCTTGTTGCCGTGCAGTGACCTGATGAAGCCATCAATTCCAAAATTCCTAGAAGAGGGGAAAATTGACTACACACGAGCCACCATGTACCGAACCGTATGCTCAGACCTCAGTGACTTGAGCGATGTGAAGTACAACTTGTTGGTTTTTTACAGCCCAAGCGGGATTGAGAGCTTATTCAAGAACTTCCCCGATTTTCAACAGGGAGAAACTCGGATTGCCACATTTGGGCCGACTACTGCAAAAGCTGCTGCTGAAGCCAACCTTCGTGTGGACATTTCGGCACCCACGCCGAAAGCTCCTTCCATGACTATGGCCATTGAGCATTACATTCAGGGCAAATAAAGCGCCCTTGTCCGAAACTGGCTCCTTTTCCTTTCCCCGCAACCAGCGACTGAAGTCCAAAAAACTCTCGGACCTCGTCTTTGCGAAGGGCGCAAAAATTAAAGCTCCTCCCATCATTGGACGCTTCATCGATACGCCATTGCCCGAGCCCGTCGCCATCCAGGCCATGGTAAGCGTGAGCAAGAAGAAATTCAAGCGAGCCGTGGACCGCAACCGCGTCAAACGATTGATGCGGGAAGCGTGGAGGCTTGAAAAGCCCGCTTTGGAAAATCGTCTACTCACAGACGAAAAACAACGGGCAATCGTTTTCATATTTGTAGGAAACGAAATGCCTGATTTCGAGACGGTGCGCTCATCTGTTGCCTTACTCGTGCACAAAATGTTTCCTAGCCAACCCGACCAAGACTGAACCTGTGAAGAACGAGAAACGCTCCCATCCCCTAGCCACGCTTCCAACCAAGAAAAAAAACAGATCTAAGCTCTTGTTGCTGCCGCTGTTGGGGCTGTTCATCGCAGCTGTTCCGGTTCGGGAAAACTATTTCGAATTGTCGAAGCAACTGGAGATCATGAATGCGCTATTCCGTGAATTGAACATCTTTTACGTGGATGAAATTCAACCGGGAGCACTGATGGAAACTGGGATTGATGCGATGGTGTCGAGCCTGGACCCTTACACCATCTATTACCCGGAGTCGCGGGTGGAGGACCTTCGATTCATGAGTACCGGTGAATATGGCGGCATTGGAGCAAGCATTCAAATGATGGGGGGACGACAACTCTTCATCGACGTACTGCCTGAATTCCCGGCGGCCAAGGCGGGAATAAAAATCGGCGATGAGCTGACCGCCGTCGATGGAATGAGATTGGCCGATGTAGAGGAAGACCTCATTCCGGAAATGCTTCAAGGAGCCAGCGGCACAGACGTAGAAGTGGGCTTCATTCGGAATGCAACGAAAACGGAAGAGTCTGTGGTGATGAAACGCGCCAAAATCAAACTCCCCGCAGTTCCCTTCCGCACTGTACTTCGCGACAGCACAGGGTATGTGGCACTCTCTGCCTTCACACGCGGGTCATCCTTCGAATTGCGGCAAGCCATTCGTTACCTCCGCGACAGCATCGGCATGAAACAGCTAGTCGTTGACCTTCGAGGCAATGGAGGCGGCCTACTGCAGGAATCCATCAGCATTGTCAATTTATTCATTGGCAAAGGAGAAGAAGTAGTGAGCACCCGCGGCAAAACAGAAGAATGGGAAAAGAGTTACAGCACCATGGCCGACGCCTTGCTTCCCGATTTGCCAATTGCAGTGTTGATTGATGGCATGTCAGCATCCGCTTCGGAAATTGTTTCGGGCACCCTTCAAGATTTGGATCGAGCGATCATAGTAGGCCAAGAGAGTTTTGGTAAGGGCCTGGTTCAACAATCCAAGCAATTGGCCTATGGGACCAAATTGAAGGTCACAGTAGCCAAATATTACACGCCTAGCGGACGCTGCATTCAACGGCTTGATTACGGTGGGAATCGCGGTGAGGACGGAAGCGCGCAAGCTGTCGCCGACTCCCTGATTGAAGTGTTCTATACCCGCAATGGTCGTCCGGTGGTCGATGGAAAGGGAGTTCAGCCAGATGTCCCGACGCTCCTGCCTCCCCTTGGATATGTGCTGGAAGGACTTTATGAAAGTGGAACCTTGTTTGATTTCGCCAATGCGTGGACCGCGCAGCGCGACAGCATCGCCCCACCCGAGGGGTTCGCATTGACCGAAGCCGACTGGACGGAGTTTGTCGACTTTGCTGAGGCCAATGCAGCGACACAATACGAATCACAAACTTCCGTGATGTGGGAGCAACTAAAAGAGGTGGCTGAAGATGAGGCGGTTTACACCTTGGATCCTAATGCATTCGAACAATTGGAGGCGGCGTTGAAGCCCAACATCGTTCGGGACCTCGAGGAATTCCGGGAACAAATTCAAATGTCCTTGGAAGAAGAAATCATCATGCGCTATTACCTTCAGGATGGCGTATTTCAATGGTCCCTGCCGCGCGACTCGACGGTTTCCACAGCCATTCAAATGCTCAATTCTGGGCAGTACGAAATGATCCTCGCCGGCGCCGAATAATCGCTGAATGATGCCGCCAAGAACAAATACAAGCTCCCAAGTAATCGGCGAAAATCGCCAAGTACAGCGGGCGTATGATTTGGCGCTTATTATTACGGCGATTGCCCTTCCTTTCTCCAATTTTCTCATGAGCCAGGGAGCTTTCTTACTGCTCTTCGCTTGGGCGCTTGACCGCTGGCATTACGGCCCCATTTTTCGCAATCGTTCCTGGAAATTCTGGCGTTCACAGCCGCTGCTCTGGGCTGTATTGGCCTTATTCGCCTGGCAACTTTTGGGGCAGCTTTGGACCGAAGACGTAGCCCAAGGATGGCGAGCGCTGCGAATCCAACTTCCCCTTCTGGCTTTTCCTTTGGTTCTGATCACTGGCCGATGGAATCAACCTCGTGGCCTTGAACTGGTCCAACATACGTTAGCTTTTTCAGTCACTGCGGCTTGCGTTGGTGCCTTGTGGTCAGGCAGCGCAGCTGCTGAAACCGTTGAAGCACGCGATTGGTCGCCCTTCATATCGCACATTCGGTTCAGTTTGATGATTGCCTTCATTTGGTCTTGGTGGTTGCTTCGGGCGTTCGAGACCAAACAATGGAAAGCATGGGGAACCGCCTTGGTCCTCTGCGTTCTCGGCACTGCATTTACATGGAAAACCGCTTCGATCACAGGCGCTACCTTGATTCCACTCTCGGGCCTACTGGCCTTCCTCCTGGCGGGAACTGGTGAGGCGGACCGTCGTTCAAGTAAAGTTGCATTCCGAAGAAATGGGTTCATCGGCCTACTGACTGTGTTTCTGGCTATGGTCGCTTTCGCCATGAATAGCCTGTGGCCCCGCTACCCGGATCCCGAGGCATTGGGCGTGAAATCCGAAGGAGGCGAACAATACCAGCATTTTACAGAACGGTGCCTGCGCGAAAACGGCGAACACGTTTGGACAAACATTGCGTGGAGCGAATTGAGTGAAACGTGGAATGAACGAAGCACAATTGCCTTCAAGGGAATGGACGAGCGGAACCAAGCGTTGGAAATGACGTTGCTCCGTTACCTGTCCTCCATGGGACTCAAAAAGGATCGATTGGGTGTTTTGGCTCTCACCCCCTCAGACGTGCAGCTCATTGAATCCGGAGTGCCCACCGTTTTAGAAGTCAAACACGGTGGATTGAGGCGACGATGGGACATTGTTCAATTTGAAATATGGAATGCCGTAGATGGTGGAAATCCCAGTGGTCACTCACTTGTTCAACGATTTCTGTTTTTGAAAAATGCGTTTGGGGTATTTCAGAGCCATCCGGCTTTGGGCGTGGGAACCGGTGATGTGCCGGATGCCATTGCCGCATCATACGAACAGGCCAATTCTCCTCTTAGGCCCGAATTCAGGCTCAGACCACACAATCAATACATCACATTTTTGATTTCTGGCGGGCCACTATCCATGTTGCTATGGATGGCCATTTTGGTGGCCTTGGTGTCGGTATCGGGCAGTGCATTTCCCACTTACCCAATTCGAGTGGCGTGCTTGGCAGGTTTCATTCTTGCATTGTCCTGCATGACGGAAGACACATTGGAAACACAAGCCGGTGTGACCTTGGCTGGGTTCTTAATTGGACTGATTGGCAAACGGACTATTCGCTGAGGACTGAAAGAATCTTCGCCAAAACCTCCGACACTTCGATTTCCAATGCTCCGTCCGAAGCGAGGCGTTTCGCCGTTATCCAATGCGCCCGCGGACCAACCGGGTGCCATCGCTCCGGCCACTCCGGTGCTTCAGGACCGTATAGGCCCATGCACATCACTCCAGAGGCTGCCGCCATGTGCAGCGGACCCGTGCTCGAAGCCACGAGGCCATCCGAGGCGCCTATGAGGGCAAGCAATTGATCCAAGGTCATGCGGCCCATCGTATTGATCACTCCTTCTTGATCGCTCCATCGTGAAACACCAAATTGTTCCGCTTCCGCCGCTGTGCCCGTCAAAATGACGCGCAGGCCCGCATCGCAAAGGCCGTCAATGAGTGTGAGGTAGCTTTCTTGGGAATAGTTGTTGGCACTGCCCGCTGACCCCGGGTGAACAATGATGTGTTTTTGATCGACCTCCAGCCAATCCTTTGCACCATCGATCTCGCCTTTCACCTCTTCCCACGCCCGGGGTTTCAATCGACCCCACTGCGCAATTTCACCGGGTGATTTTGGAAGTTGCAGCCCCGGTTTCTCCCAACCCGGAGACGGATGCATCGTCTTCGCCAATTCAATGCCATGCCACGCTTCGTGTTGTCCTGAAACTTTGCGCGACGTGTGATTGTGGTGCGTCATCCAACGCCGAAAAGGCCACCTTCGGGAAGTCCCAACCACAATTGGCACGCCCTGTTCCCGAAGGGTCTGAGCCACCTCCACATCTGGAAATGCCACGACCGCCGCATCGTACCCCGACAAATCTGGTGGCGATTTTGGCGACCAAATTACCACGTCATCCACATCTTCCGCAGCAGCGGCAACAGGAGCGGCATACGACCGGACCAGAAAGTCCACCTGTAAATTGGATGCAGAAGCTTTGATCCACCCGGCAACAGGCAAGGTTAGTACGGCATCCCCAATGGCATCCGTTCGGCATATCAAAATCCGTTGGATTTTCGTTTTTCCAGCGGCCTCCAACAACCGCTTCGAACGCCCATAAACACGCGCTTTTTCGTATTTCCGAGCCGTGGCAATTGCACTGTATTTCGCAATGGTCCAACCGGCCCAACCATCTCTCCACCCCCCCCGAATCCATGCATTCTTGGTCCATTGAAATGCCATCTTCAATGGCCGAATCCAGGGATTTGTTCGCCAAAGCGGCCCCTCATAATGCACCGCTGCAATGTCGGAGAAGTAGGCGATCTGACGGATATGGTCCTCGACCGTGTGATAAGAATGGTGCAACAAGTCTCCCTCCAAATGACCGATGCTTTTGCCCGCGTTTTCACCGGCTAATAATTCCAAGCGATCGTGGGGGTTTTCGCCCGTCCACTGTGCCGCTCCATTTTTCCAAAGCCGAAGTTTTTGATCGGGATACCATCCGCCATGGCGCACCCAATGGCCACAGTAAGAAGTCAATCGATTGAAACGATATGCCCGCGAATCATGAGCGCTTTTTTTCCATTCGCGGAGCGAAGCTTTCAATTCTTCGCCCAAACTTTCATCCGCATCCAAAGAAATGATCCACTGCCCTTTGGCCTGATTTGCCGCCCAATTTTTTTGTTGTATGTGCCCTTCGAATGGGTGGCTTAACACCCGAGCGCCCATCGATTCGCTTTTCATAACGGTATCATCCGTAGAACCCGAATCCACTACCACAATTTCATCCGCAACGGCCTGCAAAGACAGCAAACACCGTTCGATGTTTTGCGCTTCATTGTAAGCGATGATGACGGCGGACAAAAAAGGTTGATCCATACGGATTGTCTAACGGCGAATTCCTTGCAAGTTACTGCTCACAAACATGAAGTTTCGAACGATTCTTTGCTTGCGCACTGAGACCCATTATTTTTACGGCATGAATGTACTTTTGTTGGGAAGCGGAGGCCGTGAGCATGCGATGGCATGGAAACTAAGTGAATCTTCGATGTTGCGTGATCTCCACATTGCCCCCGGAAACGGAGGAATGCATGAGCTGGGGACCATGGCAGATCTGGATGCAATGGATTTTCAAGCCGTTGAACGCTATGTCCGGAGGCACAAAATTGACCTGATTGTAGTCGGTTCAGAGGCTCCTCTCGTGGCTGGAATTTCAGATTACTTTGAAGCTTCACAAAAGACATCCGTAACGGTCGTTGGCCCTAAAAAACAAGGCGCAATGCTCGAAGGCAGCAAGGAGTTCGCCAAAAATTTCATGCAGCGTCACAACATTCCAACGGCTCGCTATGCGAGCTTTGGAAGCGACCAACTTGCTGAAGCGGTGCAATCGTTGGACGCGTTTCAGGCACCCTATGTCATCAAGGCCGATGGGCTTGCGGGTGGCAAAGGAGTGATCATCACCGAATCAAAAAAAGAGGCGACAGATACCCTGAAAGCCATGCTGGAGGGCGGGGCATTCAAAGAAGCTGGAAAGCGCGTTGTGATTGAAGAATTCCTCACGGGACAGGAAGTGAGCATGTTTGTCATGACGGATGGTAAAAGCTATCACATTCTGCCTTCGGCGAAGGACTACAAACGAATTGGAGAAGGTGACACGGGTCTCAACACGGGCGGCATGGGTGCCATTTCGCCGGTTCCGTACTTGTCCGAAGAATTTCAGCAGAAGGCCTTGAATCAAATCATCATTCCCACGATCAAAGGATTGACCAAAGACGAAATCCCCTACCACGGATTTATTTTCTTTGGCCTCATGAAAGTGGGAAGCGACCCGTATGTCATTGAATACAATTGCCGCATGGGTGATCCCGAAACAGAAGTCGTGTTGCCAAGGATTAAGAGTGATTTACTGCACCTATTCGAAAGCCTAGGTTCCGGGTTGCTTTCAGAATACGACTTGGAAATTGATGAGCGAGCGGCCGCCACCGTGGTCATGGCAAGCGAAGGATATCCAGGAGCCTATGAAACAAACCGTGAAATCAAAGGCGTTGTTGAGGACCCGAATTGGGACGGAATGGTTTTCCATGCCGGAACGAAAATTTCTCGGCGCAAACTCTACACAAACGGTGGTCGAGTCCTTGCGGTCACAGGCAGAGGTGCGACCGTGGAAGATGCGTTGAAACGCAGCTACGAGAAAATAGAGAAAATCACATTCGAAGGGGCCTATTGCCGCATGGACATCGGTGCAGACATCTTAGATTTGGCTTGATTGGCCCAGGATTAAATCCGGTGCGGCGCAAGCTTTACTTCACACCAAGTCCCCGTCCTGCTCCGCTTTTTGGGTGTACTTTTTCTGCAAGCGCAGCCAGAACAGCAAACCCGCCAATCCCAGAACAATGACCCCCGAATTGAAGGGATCACTCATAGGTACGAGAACGGTTTCAAATGTCCATTCGATAAACTTTGCAACCGGAGTGATGATTTCTTGCGTATTCATAAGTGCTAAATTCGGAGCAAAAATAAGCAAGCCTTGATTTCTATCCTCCGTTCGAACCAACCGATTGCATGGTCCATTGTTCCATTGACCATTTTGGGGGGTGTGCTCTGGCACTTTTGGCACGCGCACACACCTGTTCTATCCCTTGCCATCTATGGCATTGGGCTGCTAACGGTGGCAGGGTATTCGCATCATTTGTACGTGCAAAGAAATTTTGTCGAGCGAGGCGATTCTGCCCTGGCTTGGTCCTTTGTCGCTTGGGGGATCGTCTTGGTCCCGGTGTCCGAGCCCATGGAAGGCATTCAAACGTGGACAAGCCTGCTCATGCTCTGCGGAGCATTGGATCTAACCTTGCGCATGCACCGCCAACCGTCAACAAGCAACATCCAATTTCGAGCGGGGCTCCTTGCAGGGCTTGCCGTGAGCATTCAACCGCTCAATGCTGGCATTCTGCTGGGCTTAATTGCCGTTCAAATCCGCACTCGGCCAGCAATTTTTCGCGAATGGATCATGTTGGCCTTTGGGATTGCACATGGTTTGCTCATCGCTGGGTTTTGTTGGACACTCCCCTTCTTCAGCGAATTCATAGGAAGTGCTGCGACAGAGGTGCCTGAAACCGGTCAAAATACACGGCAATTATGGCGTGCCGCCGGTATGATAACCGCCGGGATTTTTGGATTATTCATGCTCATTCGAGAAAACCCGCGTTTGGTACTCAAGACGAAAAACACCCGCTACAATGCGATCTTTCTCCTCTTGGCACTCGCTGGGACCGCAAGCCTGTTTTTCGGAACCGGTACCCCAGAAATAAGAGGCCTGGGGCCCGCGTCTCAATGCACGGCGCATTGGGCGGCAGTTTCCGCTTTGGCTCTGGGGTTTCTTACCGTCAGCCTTGTTCCGAAACGCGAACGAAAAGGAGACAAGCTCAGTGCCCTCGATGGTTTGGGTTGGGTCGTTTTTGTTGGTACGCTGTTGGTTGTTTTTGGGTTGAATTACGCTCAATAAAAGCAACGAATTCACGAACTTCGTCCTATGAAAATAGGAGTGGTCACTTTTCCCGGTTCCAATTGCGACATGGACATGGTGCATGCAATGGAACACGACTTACAGTTCGATGTCGTCCAACTCTGGCATAAAAACCGAGACCTAGAAGGCGCGGACATCGTAATTCTTCCTGGAGGTTTTAGCTATGGTGACTACCTCCGTAGTGGAGCAATTGCTCGTTTCTCACCAATCATGGAGTCCATTGTTGCCCATGCGCAAAAAGGGGGACGCGTATTTGGGGTGTGCAACGGATTCCAAATTCTTTGCGAATCGGGGCTGCTCCCGGGGGCGCTGCTCCACAACGAAAGCCGTAAATTCATTTGCCGCAACGTTCAACTCAAACCTGTTTCCCGAACCGCCTGCCTCTCACGTGACATCGATTCCAACAGCGCAATCACCATCCCTATTGCGCACGGCGAGGGCAATTACTTCATCGATGATGACGGACTGAAGAGGCTACAAGATCAGGACCAAATCCTGTTTCGCTATTGCGATGAAAATGGCAAAGTGAACCCTTGGTCCAATCCGAACGGATCAATTGATAGCATTGCGGGTGTTGCCAACGACGCAATGAATGTTTTCGGAATGATGCCCCATCCCGAACGCGCCGCAAGCAGCGACCTTGGGAACACAGATGGCGCCCAAATCTTATCGGGATTAGCTGCACTCATTGAGGCATGAATGACGTTTATTGGGCATAAGAGCTTCCATTGCTCGGAAAAGTTCGGATTCCCATGCGTTCAACTGAACATCATTGCTCCTAATTTTGTTGAAGACGCACAGGAGCAATAAGACCCGAAAACCATGAGTCACTTCCCAGCCGGACCGCACCTTTCTCGCATCAAAACGCCGGAAGACCTGCGGCAGCTTTTTCAAAAGACAGATTTGCCCGTAATCTGCGATGAATTGAGGCAATTTATTGTCGACGTTGTTTCTGAAAAAGGCGGACACTTCGGTGCAAGCCTCGGCGTTGTTGAGTTGACGGTAGCCTTGCATTATGCCTTCAACACCCCCGACGACCAAATCGTGTGGGACGTGGGACACCAAGCTTATGGACACAAAATCCTGACCGGTCGGCGGGAAAAGTTCCACACCAATCGCCAGTACAAAGGCCTGAGTGGTTTTCCCAAGCGAACGGAGAGTGAATATGACACATTCGGTGTGGGACACAGTTCCACCTCCATTTCCGCTGCATTGGGCATGGCAGTTGCCAGCAAACTCAAAGGTGACAAACAACGTCAGCACGTGGCGGTCATCGGAGATGGGGCCATGACGGCAGGACTGGCATTCGAAGGGCTAAACCACGGTGGCGCGGAAGATACCAATATGCTCGTCATTTTGAATGACAACTGCATGTCAATCGACCCGAATGTTGGAGCGCTCAAAGAATACCTCACGGACATTACAACGTCCAAAGCCTACAACAAGGCCAAGGATGAAGTCTGGCATTTGCTCGGCCGCATTTCAAAGTTTGGGCCGAACGCACAAGCTGTTGCACAAAAAATTGAAGTGGCCATGAAGTCGGCCCTGCTCAAGCAGTCCAATTTATTTGAATCGCTCAACTTCCGTTATTTCGGTCCCGTCGACGGCCATGACGTCGTGCATTTGGCTCAAATCCTGGAGGATATCAAAGACATTCCAGGTCCTAAGCTGCTTCATTGTGTCACCATGAAGGGCAAGGGTTACGAGCCCGCGGAAAAGGGCAGCGCAACCACTTGGCATGCACCCGGACTCTTCAACAAGGAAACCGGAGAAATTGCAAAAAGCGCATCGACCCATCCGAAACCACCCAAATTTCAGGATGTCTTTGGTCACTCCGTCATCGAATTGGCCGAAAAAAATGAACGTATCGTGGGTGTCACACCCGCCATGCCTTCGGGCTGCAGCCTCAAATACATGCTGGAGGCCATGCCTGATCGAGCCTTTGATGTGGGCATCGCAGAGCAACATGCCGTGACATTCAGCGCGGGCATGGCAACGCAAGGAAAAGTTCCATTCTGCAATATTTATTCCAGCTTCATGCAACGTGCCTATGACCAGGTCGTGCACGATGTGGCCATTCAAAACCTGCACGTTGTATTCTGCCTCGATCGAGGAGGCGTAGTCGGCGCGGACGGCCCGACCCATCATGGCGCTTATGACATGGCATACATGCGCTGTATCCCAAATATGGTTGTAGCCGCCCCCATGGATGAAGTGGAGTTGCGCAACATGATGTACACTGCTGCTGAAAAGCAGAGCGGTCCATTCTCCATTCGGTACCCCCGAGGGACAGGCACCATTGTCAACTGGAGGCAACCCTTTGAAGCCATTCAAATTGGTCAAGGCCGCCGATTGAAAACGGGAAGCGACATCGCACTATTGAGCATTGGCGCCATCGGTTCACAGGTCACGAATGCCATCGATTCACTTGAAAAAAGCGGCATTTCCGCAGCGCATTATGACATGCGATTTGTGAAGCCCCTGGACGAGGTAATGCTTCACGAAATATTCGGAAAGTTTGATGCGGTGATCACCGTAGAAGACGGATGCCTCATGGGTGGTTTTGGCAGTGCCGTTACAGAATTCATGGGAGACAATGGATACCAAGTACAGATGAAGCGCCTTGGACTTGGAGATCACTATGTTGAACATGGAACACAAGCCGAACTTTACGCGGAAAATGGCTACGACGCCGCCGCAATTGCCGCAGTCGCAGAGGAATTGGTTGCTGCGACTGCAACCAGTCGTTCTCAGAACATACAATCTGCCTGATTCATGGAACAAGCCTCCGGTGCAATCCGCAACCGTGTAGACGAAAGTGGCTTGACTGCCCTGGATCTGGACGACCTTATTCTCCAGAAGCCCGTGATGCGCTTCGACTTGGCAGAGTGCCTGGAAAATGGCCTGATCCTCAGGGAAAAGCCATTCCGCGAGACACTGAAAAATTTGCATCCAGAAGAATGGGCGGACAAAATTGTAGCGCTCCATTGCAGCAACGATGCAATCATTCCAGAATGGGCGTGGATGCTGGCAACTTCACAGCTCACAGCCTGCGGCGCTTCGGTTGCCATTGGTACACCGAGCGGAGTCAAGCAAACGCTTTTGCTGGAAGCCATTCAACGCCTTCCGCTCGAGGAATTTACCGACGCCCGGATTGTCATCAAAGGTTGCTCTTCAGGTACCAATGCAGAAAGCCTCGCAGCGGCCATCCGGCATCTGCAACCCGTGGCGCTTTCGATTTTTTACGGCGAGCCATGCTCAACCGTTCCCGTTTACAAACGGCCGAAAAATCAGGCAAAAAATTAAGCGTCAGGTGGTAACTTCGAAGTGTCACACACGCCTCGAAACCCCATGATTTCCGCCCCCTCCGACCGTAAACTTTTCCTTGTTGATGCCTATGCACTCGTTTTCCGAGCGTATTACGCCTTCATCAAGAACCCACGCATCAATTCGAAAGGGCTGAACACCAGCGCAATCTTCGGATTTACCAATGCGCTGCTCGAAGTCATTCGCAAAGAAAAGCCATCCCACATCGCTGTCGTGTTCGATCCCCCGGGCGGCTCATTCCGAAATGAGCAGTATCCGGATTACAAGGCCAATCGAGACGAAACCCCGGAAGACATCAAACGCTCCGTGCCCTGGATCCTCGAATTGCTGGAGGGAATGAACATTCCCGCCATTACCCAAAAAGGGTTTGAAGCGGATGATGTGATTGGATTCATGGCCAAGAAAGCGGAAGAAAAAGGGTTTGAAGTATACATGATGACCCCCGATAAAGATTTCGGCCAGCTGGTGTCCAACCAGGTCAAAATGTACCGCCCTGGACGCGGAGGCAGTCCTGCTGAAGTCTGGGGGCCCGAAGAAATTTGCGAGAAATTTGGAGTTGACCACCCGTTGCAGGTGATTGATCTGCTTGGCATGATGGGCGATAGTGCCGACAATATCCCCGGAATTCCGGGTGTGGGAGCCAAAACAGCCTCCAAATTATTGAAGCAATATGGCAGTTTGGAAGGTGTCATCGAAAACAGCGGTAATCTCAAAGGCAAATTAAAAGAACGGGTCGAAGAAAACGTCGAACTGGCCAAGCTCTCAAAATCCCTGGCGACTATTTGCCTTGACATACCCATGGAAATTGACTGGGATCAAATGGACTTGGAAGAACCCAGCGCTGAAACGCTCAAGGAAACCCTCGAAAATTTGGAGTTTCGGACGCTCGCTCGGCGCATGTTCGGTGATCCCGGGAGCGATTCCGCTTCATCAACTCCTTCAGCAGCTGTTGCGCAGCAGCAACCAAAGGCACAAGAAGCCCAACTCGATTTGTTCGGAACACCCGAAGGATCGGTCGATTCCGCATCCTCGAATCATTTCGCAACCGCTGACCCGGAAGATGCGGGCTACGCCAGCCTCGCGACGACAACGCACACGTATACCTTGGTGCAAGATTCTAACGGATTGGATGCCTTGATGGAGGCGCTTACGGATTCTTCATGTTTTGCTTTTGACACCGAAACCACTGGACTGAACACCCTGACCGCCGATTTGGTAGGGTTGTCCTTCGCTACTGCAGTTGGCAGAGCCTGGTGGGTTCCTGTCGCCAGCGACGATTGGACCGAGGCTACATTGCTCGAACGCCTGGGCACTATTTTCTCTGATTCGTCCAAAGAAGCCATCGCCCATCACTTCAAATTCGATTATAAAATCCTCGCACGACGAGGCGTGCAATTTAGATGCCGCGCATTCGACACCATGATTGCACATTACCTCATCCAGCCGGAAAGTTCTCACAAATTGGATCGATTGGCGGAGACGGAATTGGGCTATGCCACCATGCCCATCACGGAACTCATCGGCAAATCGGGAAAAGACCAAAAGCACATGGGGCAATTGGACCCTGCGAGCATCACCGACTATGCTTGCGAAGATGCCGATATTGCTTTTCAGTTGCGCGAGCGCCTTGCCCCGCAGTTAGAGGACGTGGCTAGTACAGCCCTGTTTTGGGATGTTGAAATGCCGCTCGCCGTTATCCTTGCTGACATGGAATTGGAGGGTGTCCGCATCAATGTCCCAGAACTCGAAAAATACAGTGTCGAATTGGGGACTAAAATTGACGAATTAACACAGGCCATTCAAGAGCATGCAGGGATGTCGTTTAACATTGACAGCCCCAAGCAATTGGGACCCATTTTATTTGAGACCCTTGCCATCCCTGCCAAGGTGAAAAAAACAAAAACGGGCCAATACCCTACCGGCGAAGAAGTGCTTGAAAAGCTCAAATCCGCCCATCCCATCATCGAATTGGTACTGAAGTACCGAAAATTGAAAAAGCTCAATAGCACGTATGTCGAACCGCTGCCAAAATTGGTCAACGCCCAATCGGGTCGCATCCACACCACATACCAGCAAACGGTTGCCGCAACGGGTCGTTTGAGTTCGAAAGACCCAAACCTGCAAAACATTCCCATCCGCACGCCGGAAGGACGTGCCATTCGAAAAGCCTTCATCCCACGAGATGAGCACCACGTGCTTATCGCCGCGGATTACAGCCAAGTAGAATTGCGCATTGCCGCGGCCTTGAGCCAAGACAGTGGATTGGTAGATGCATTTGTCCAGGGCATGGACATTCATACGGCCACTGCTGCGAAAGTTTTTCAAGTCTCTCCTGAAGCCGTTGACCGCGACATGCGAAGCAAAGCCAAGGCAGTCAATTTTGGAATCCTGTATGGTCAAGGGGCGTTCGGATTGGCCCAAAACTTGGGTATCCCGCGACGAGAAGCCAAAGAAATCATCGATGCTTATTTCGAACAATTCGCTGCACTCAAAGCCTTCACGGCGCAGTGTGTAGATGAAGTTCGGGACAAAGGCTATGCAGAAACCGTGCTCGGTCGGCGCCGCTACCTGCCCGATATCCAGTCCAACAATGCCACCGTGCGGGCTTTTGCAGAACGAAATGCCGTAAACGCGCCCATCCAAGGGTCTGCCGCCGACGTCATCAAAGTCGCCATGGTGAAGATTGATGCGGCGCTCAAGGCAAAAGGATTGCGCGCCAAAATGATCATGCAAGTGCACGATGAATTGGTGTTTGATGTCCCCCAATCAGAAGTAAGTGAGTTGGAGGCCTTGATCGGCCCGGCCATGACGGAAGCTGTCGCCTTGTCCGTCCCCTTAGCGGTTGACATGTCTTCGGGGAAAGACTGGTTGGAAGCCCACTGAATCCAACATCCTTCCTGAACATTGTTGTGTGTGGAACTTTTTGAGCTCCCTTGCGTATACAAGTCGGGTACGAAGCAAATTGTGCTTCAATATCCAGAACTATAATCATGCGCATTAACCAACGAATTCAAGCATTGCCCATCGCCTTCGGTTTGGGCTTATTTCTCATCGCAGGATGCGGAGAAACAGCGGATGACCATGCCGGTCATGACCATGGCAACCACAGCCACAGCGAAGCCGAAATGGATAGCGACGGCATGGCGGTCACAAGCCGACAAAACACCTTGACAAAGATTTTTCACGCTGCACCGTCTCCCATGGAGACTGCCTCGTTGATCAAGCGGAGCGGAGCCCATTTCCATTCCGATGCATTGAACGCTGCGAATGAATACAATCGCTATACCACAAGTGACAAGCAGGCAATCAACCTCGGCATCTATGGAGCAGACCTCAGTTATGCGACCATTTTCGAAGAAAACAGCACAAGTCTCGACTACTTAGCTTCGATTAAGTCATTGAGCCAGGCCTTGGGGGTTAGCGATGTTCTGAGCGAAGAAGTCATGAACGAAGTGGAAGAGAATCGCAACGATCGCGATGTACTCATGGACATCGTTTCCGAGACCTTCTACGACCTCAATGAACGTTTGAAATTCAATGGTCAAGAGGATTTGGCTGGTCTCGTCGTTGCATCAGGATGGGTCGAAGGCATGTACTTAGCCACCCGTCACCTCGATGCAGCTCCGGACGAGTTGAAGCAACGCATTGCCGAGCAAAAGCTCGTATTGAATGACGTAATGGGACTGTGCAATAGCTACGAGCAAACGCCAGCACTCACCAACCTACTTGCTTCCATGCAATCGATTGAAAACGCTTTCGGGGGGGTAGCATCAACCAGCGGTGAAAGCACCACAAACAGAGAAGAATCCGGTTCATTTACCATCGGCGGAGGGACAACCTTTGCTGCGGATGATGCAACCATATTAGCCATTGCCACAGCCGTTGAATCTGTTCGAACGGCGTGCATCCAATAAAGTCAAGAAGTACGATGAAGCATACCATAATCCTCCTATTGACCCTCGGGCTCTTTGCAACAAATGCAGATGCCCAGTGCCGGTCATTTACCAAAAAGAATTGCCTCACCGAATTGGAAGGCTACATTCAAAATGACAATTACAACAGCGCCATTCTCATTCCCGGTGACGAGGCACAGTTGATGTTGACCTTTCTTGCAGGCCAAGAATACCGCTTGCTCGTCTGCAGCCATCCGGTATTAGGTGATGTCACTTATGAGATCTTTGATGCCAATGGCAAACGTCTTTTTGACAGCAGAAAGAATGAGCCTGAGATTAGCTACGTCGATTTCAATATGGAGACTACGCAACAACTGCAAGTGCAAGTGCACGTCCCAGAGACGCGCTCTGCTATCATGCATGAAGGATGCGTAACCGTTCTCGTTGGCTCCAAGAGCTAACGATTCCTTTTTTCCTTATTCCTATCAAAAACGGCCGCTTCTCAGCGGCCGTTTTTTGTTTTCATGCAAAAGTTAAATCGTCCCGGATCTGATTACTGAATCACCAACTGCTTCGTGAAACGACGTCCGTCCAAGACAACGGACACCAAGTACGTGCCTGCAGACCATTCAACGATTGGCAGATCGATAAGGTGTAAGCCCGGAATGACATTGCGCTGGGCCTGAGACCAAAGCGTTCTTCCAGTCAAATCCATGAACGCAATGTCCATCGTCTGATAGGTAAGACGCGTGGAAAAGGAAACGGTCGCTTCGTCATGCGCAGGGTTCGGGTAAACTTCAAAGTCGACCCCTTCTCCCACTTCCAATTCGAGCAGATCACTCGCCGTGTATGCCGTGATGTTGATGTCGTCCAGGAAAATGTTGTTCCCCAAACGGCTTTCAAACTCAAACATGATGCGAAAGTTTTCTGTATAAAACTGCGCGTACGGGATGTCCAAAACGTAACTATTCCACTCATCCTGACCATTTGGTGTGAAGACAAACGGGTGCGGCGGAGCAGAGGGCAAGTCCGTAAAACCACGGTGCATGCGTCGCAAACTCCATGTTTCTCCGCAGTTGGGAGATGCATACACCTTCAATCGATCGTCGGTATCATCTTCGTCTTCATTGTTGCCTTTGTAGCAATATGCCCACTTATAGGTGACTTGGATCAATTCCGCCTCTGACATGTCAATGGCCTGGGAAATCAACTGGTCGCGATTGAATTCAACGTTGTTGGACCAATTGTGGATCCGGAGGCTTTGTTCGCCTGTATATCCTGCGACAGAGGTGACTTCCCAGCCATCTCCATCATTGGAAACATCCACCATGAACCAATTTTCATCCAACTCTTCTGCCTCAAAATTCTCGGTGAATGGGAGGGCCATGCCATCAGGATCCAGCACTTGGATAAAGGCCGTCTCTGTCAATGAAACTTCATCGCCCCCATTTGAAACAGTCAACGTTACGTCGTAGTTCCCCGGCTCGTCAAACGTGTGAAATGGATTCTCGTCATTGGCAGAATTGCCATCCCCAAATTCCCATGCCCAACCCGTAACACCATGGTAACTATCATCGAAAAACTGAACGGTGTCCCCCACACAGATGGTTTGCCGGCTCGCACCAAACCGAACCTCGCAAAGAATGGGTTCGAGATTCACTCCCGTTTCTGCCAAGTTTTCAGGGGTCCAAAGCTGATTCCTTTGTGCTACTCCACTATTCATAGCGGCCCTCATCCGCGTACGCTGTCCTTCCGAAAACATACGGCCACAGTACGAGTACTCCATGTAGTTCTGCACGTTATCGAGGGAGCCACAGGTGGAACCATCCACATTGCACGACGTCCATCCGCTGGTCACAGGGGTATCCGAAACTTGGTCGTCCATGTCGCAGTTTTCCGAATCCCCCGGGTTGTTGCTGTTCCCCCAAAGGTGACGCAAGTTCATCCAGTGACCTGCCTCATGTGTCAAGGTCCGAGATCGGTAATTATTACTGGTGCCAATATTACCCGTGTAGTCATGGGCGACTACGATTCCATCATTTCCGGCTCCTTGCGCGCCATTAACGGATCCGGGATAAAGGCTGTAGCCTGCCGCGCCGTTGGCATTTTCGACGACCCAAATATTCAAATAACTGTTCCGTGGCCATTGGATCAGGTCCTTGACCTCACCACCTCCGTCATAGGTCAATGGGGAGACAATGCGATTAATGCCCGTGTGGCAATCGCCTTGTGGGTCAATTTGAGCCAGCCGAAATTCAATCTCCGAATCCGCCGCGATGCCTTCAAATTCGGATATCACATCATCCACATCGGGGTTTAGCTTCCGGAAATCACGGTTCATCACTTCTATTCCGCTCAAGACCTGCTCATCACTGATGTTCTCGGGGCCGTTGTAATGAATCACGTGGAACACCACCGGAATAACAATGAGTTCGTCGCGATTGGCATCTGTGAAGTTTCTCGTCTCCCATTCGAGGCGTGCATCCGCTTGCTCCGCAATGGCTCTCTGCTCGGGATGGGCATTGAAAAATGCCTGTTCCATTTTCCACTGACCGCAATAACGAATAGGGGATCCGTCTTGCGCAATGGTTGTTTCAAACGCGAACAAGGCAAGTCCAAACAAAACAAAAGTGACACGGTTGAGCCGTGAAGTCATCAGAGAATAAAGCATGTTTCAAAATCTTGAATGGGCAATTTACTCGATTTTTCTCCTCATCGATGAAACCGAGGCCTCACTGCTTAATTTCACGGCATGAATTTTCCCAACCAACTTCGCTTTGTGTTCATGCTCATCGCCTCAGCCAGTTTGTTCAGCTGTGGAAACAGTGTGGCACCGGCTTCCCTTGATCACGAGCAAGTCACCGAAATTTCCATTCTAAATTTGGACTCTCTTCAGCGGGCTCATCCCGAAGCCGTCCTGCTCGATGTGCGATCCGATGAGGAGTGGGCCAAAGGACATTTGACAGGAGCCAGTTATGTTTCGTTTGATTGGGATCATCGCAAAGATCCGTTGAGCGGCATTCCTTGGGACCGTCCCGTATTTGTTTATTGCGAGGCCGGCGGGCGGAGTGGAGTGGTCACTGAGGAGCTTCGTATCATTGGTCATCCGCACATTTTTGACTTGATCGGAGGAATGGAACAATGGTTGGAAAATGATCGACCACTGGCTTTTGATGAGCCTGTACCCCTCGCCCAGAAGGCCGATTGAGCCTACTCCTTTCGAATCGATGTAGGCTCGAGGCGGAATCCAACATCCAACATACCTGGAAGCGGATCCACACGCATGCCGTGCGCTATTTTCACCGTGTAATCCCCTTTCAAAGGAAAGCCTGTGTTCTGTCGAAATCCGATCCGGTGCTCAATGAGATTTCCAATACCAGAACCAAACCACCTGCCACGATTATCGGCCAATTCACATGAAATCGTGTCCCTGCGGGCCAAACCATTCGGAAACGTATAATCCACAAACAAATAGAGGTTGGTGAAGGGATAGTCCTGGTTATGCCGGAGATCGATGAAAAAATCATGGCGCTGAAGCGTATCACTCACTTGCCAATCAAATTTGGCCACATCGTCCGATGCCCAACCAATCGCTGCATCCAATGGCTTGGAGCCTGCAAAAAGAACTTCTGATCCACACGCTGCAAGGACGAACACAATGCCCAACGCCAATGTGACCCGCAATCGAGGCAAAGACGGATTTCTCAAGCGTACGAAAGGCATCATTTATTTAGCTGCGTCGGAATTTGGTGCCTTCGGCCCACGACGTTTCGGTCTGCGCTTGTTGCGCTTTGAGCTGTCACCGCCGGATTTAGCCTCCGATTGAGGGCCCTTCTTTTCCCCGGATTGCTGCATATTTGAATGCCCTTTGGGTCCATTCTTCCCTTGGTTTCTTCGGCCCGACCGCTTCTTACGGTTCCGTTTCCGCTCGTCGTCAAATCGCGTTACGCTGTCTTGCCCGACCACATTGGAATAGACCTCGTCCACTTCATCAGGCGCTTCAATTTGCATGAAGTCCTTCAAATTAACGGGGTACTCACCGCGCTCATTCATCGCCATCAATTCCTTCATGTCCTCGAGGCTAACTGCGACGGGGCCGTTGCCTGCTCCGTCTGGCGCATTCAGATAAACCAGCCGTTTGAAAATGTCCATCTTGAACACAAATGCACGGCCCTCCTTCAGTTTGATTTTGGTGTTGGGCGATGGAAATTCATTGACGGCCTCCACATACTGGTCCAATTCAAAATTCAGGCAACACTTCAGCTTCCCGCACTGCCCCGCTAACTTTTGAGGGTTAAGCGACAACTGCTGATAGCGCGCGGCCGAAGTGCTCACGCTTCGGAAATCCTTGAGCCAACTGGAGCAGCATAGTTCCCGACCACAAACACCGATCCCTCCTACACGGGCTGCTTCCTGACGGGCTCCGATTTGTCGCATTTCAACCCGTATGCCAAAGGCTGATGCCAGGTCGCGAACAAGGAGCCTAAAGTCTACTCGGACTTCTGCCGTGTAGTAAAACGTGGCTTTTTTGTTATCCCCTTGAAATTCAACATCGGCCAACTTCATCTGCAAGCCAAGGCTTTTGATGATTTTACGCGATTCCGCAATGGTCTCTGCTTCACGCATGCTGGCCTTCTGCCACGTGTCAATGTCTTCCTGTGTGGCTTTTCGGGAAATTTTTCGAACTTCATGGTCATCCTTGACTCGCTTAGCGCTCATCTGGGCTTTGACCAACTCACCCCGCAAGCTAACGACCCCCACATCGAATCCATGGTCAGAATCCAACACCACCACATCTCCAACCTGGATTTCCATCTGTGAGGACCTGCGGTAGAATCCCTTTCGGTTCGCTTTGAAGCGCACTTCGACGACATCAAAGGCACTCTGTCCAGAGGGCAGCGCCACGCCTTCCAACCAGTCAAACACGGTTAGTGGACCGCATCCGCCAGTACCACAATTTCCATTGCTCCGACACCCTCTTGGCGTGCCATCCGCTCCGTTTCTGCAATTGCTACAACTCATGAGCCCTAAGATACATCCCTTCAGGTTGGCTTCCGAAGCAAAAGACTCACTTGGGCACTTAAATCCAAAAAAACCAACTTCCCGTTCACGTTTCCTGCGATGTCACGGTGCGCATTTTCAAGGAGTTGCTGAATTGCAATCGCATTTCCGTGGTGGATAAAAGGAGCAAATTTCTCTGCAAAAGTCCGCTCTGGTGGAGTCAATCGAACCAAACTTTGGGCGCCGTAATTGCCGACAATGCACTGCCGAACCATGTGCAACGCATAGCGAATAAAACGTTTCATCGATTCCCGACCGGGTTTGGCAAAATCTTCGGCCAAGGCGACCGTTTTAGGTGTCTCTTGAACGTAGCACGATCGCATCCACTGGATAAAAAGGTCCCGATCCACCTCGGATCCCCCCGAATGTTTCATCCGCATCGCAGCAGAAACGTTTCCATCCGTGACGTGTGTCCATTGGCGGGCCTGTTCCAAATCAACCCCATAGCGCTGGTGCATGCCCAGCGCTGCCAATTCATCGGAGAGCCTGGGCACTTGAATCATCTGTACCCGGGATCGAATCGTCGCAAGCAACTGATTCGCTTGTTCGCTAACGAACAACATCACCGTGTTGTCCGTTGGCTCTTCAATCAGTTTTAACATCTTATTGGCCGTATCCACTCGCATGGTTTCCGGAAGCCACAGGATGAGCACCTTCCATCCGCCTTGGAACGACTTCAAACCCAATTTTCGGTTCAACTCCAAGGCCTCTTGAACGCTAATAAAAAGTTGTTTTTTATCTGCACCTATGGCTCCCAACCATTCTTCCAGTCCAAAATAAGGATCTTCCAAAACCCGCTCACGCCAGGCATTTTGGAAGGGCTGGGTAGTCGATTGTTCTGAACTGTCTTTCTTGAAAAATGGAAAGGACCAGTGCAGATCTGGATGCTGCAATGTCTCGTATTGCTTGCACGAAGTGCAAGACCCACAGGAATCCGCATCGGTTGGATCTTGACAATGCAGGTAACGCGCGTAGGCCAGCGCCAGGGCCAGCGCCCCAGAACCTTCCGGCCCATTGAACAACTGGGCATGTGCCACGCGCCGATTTTTAACCCCGGTGCGGAGTTTGGATCCAATTTCCTCGTGCCCGATAATGGCTTCAAAACGCATGGAGCGAAGGTAACTTGAAATGCGTCCAGCCTAAAACGCTGCGTGCAAAGAAGTGTAGAGTCCCCGACCCGGCGCGCTGATGCCACTGGCGAATACCCGGTAATGCATATCGAGGGCATTTCGGATGCCCAATCGCCATTCCAATTTTGGATGCACTTGTGCACTGAATTCACCGTTCAAAGTCCACCAAGCCGGAGCGCCTTCCGGCAACATCAAATCCAAATTGTCCGTCGCGTATGGCCCAAATCGATCGGAGGGTTTGAAGCCGCTGAAAAGCACATAACATTCGAAGGTCCACCACCGGCCTTTGTAGTGGGTCGCCACCCTCCCGAACATAGGCGGAATATGAGACATGGGCAATTTTGTCTTGATGCCCGTGGACGCATCAGGGATGAATTGATGACCCGCCGTCCAATTCACGGCTCCCTGCACATTCCAAGAAGGGGTCAGTTTTGCGTGAATTTCTGCTCGAATCCCGCCGATGTGAGCATGACTCGCATTGACATTCGTCTGAACCCGTGCTGAATCGCCATCGATGAGGAAGAATTCCTCTCCGTCCAAGGTGGTGTTTTGCGGAACAATCGCGTCGTTGAGTCGCGAAGCAAAGGCACTCACTGAAGCCGTCAATTGTTGCTTGCCCTCCCAATCCCATTGCAACGATTGCTCCATGCTATATAAGTATTCCGGTCGCAATGAGTCATTCGGAACCAAAACATAACCGGCCTTTTCCCGCACCTTGCCCATATCGTCAATGTTGGGGTGTCGGAATCCCGTGGAGAACGATGAATTGGAAATCCACTCCCGATTGGCGCTGGTCCATTGATCGGAAATTCCCCCGGTCAACGCTCCATTCTTCATGTTCACAGTCTCATAAGGCAGCGCAAAAGACGCCGTTGGTTCAAATGCGGCCTCGAGGCGCGATCGACTCCATCGCAACCCTCCTGCCAATTGATGTTGATTGATGTTCCATATGCCCGTGGCGAACACCGCACCCGTCCCCATGCTACTTCCAGCATTGGGGTAACGGGTATCGATCGCGAACTGTGCCATGGCCTCATCGGGCGAAAGGGAATCCGACGGAAAGGCCCTTACCTGAAACGCATCTGACTGAACGGCATCCAATGAGCCACTGATGCCTGCGGTAAGCTTCAAGCCATTGTACCACGATTTTTGAACGGTTGAATATCCGTTCAACACCGCAACCTGCTCGATCTGACTTTCACGCCATTCCGATCCAAAACGGCGCTTGATCCGCGACTCCTCAATGTTTTGGTAGGCGACCAACGATTGCCATTGCAGGTTCCAACGAGATAGGGAGCGCGTGTATCGGGCAGAAGCCATCGCGCGTTGCTGAGGCCCATAGTTCCATTCGGCCCATTTCAGCTGATCGCTGGCATAATCTGACGAGGCATCGTAGCGGGGAATGTTACTGCTTTGGCTCCATTGAAAATTCAAGTCCAATAACGCCCCTGGGACGCGGACCCTGAATTTCTGCAAGACATCCCATTGGCTGTAGCCCGAGTCCTTTTGAATGTTGGGATCATCATTGGAAAGCATCACATCCGTTGAATCCACCCGCGCTGACCAGAGGGTATCCAACCCCCATGTGGAATTGCCATGGCGGCGCCACTTTCCCATGCGCAAATCGCCATAATCCGAGTGCGTGACAGATGTAATGCTGCCCCACCTCGGTCGAGAAACCTCGAAATCGGCATGCCACGATTGACTCTGGTTCGGAGAGCGATAGGCTCCCGAAGTGTTTACCTGAAAATCATTCCGCCCCAATTTCGGCGTTCGGGTGTGAAAGTGAATCACTCCTCCCAATGCGTCGCTGCCAAACAAAATACTGTGCGGACCCATCAAAACATCCGTCCGCTGCAGGATATAAGGATCCACCGTTATCGCATTTTGCAAATGGCCGCTGCGATAGATGGCATTGTTCATGCGGACGCCGTCGACGACCAATAAAATTCGATTCGCTTCAAATCCGCGAATGATAGGTGAACCCCCTCCCTGCTGGCTTTGCTGCACCAATACCGATCCCGTCGACCAGAGCAACTCCGCGGCTGTCTGCGGAACTTCCAACCGAATCACTTGATTCTTGCGGTTCGGAATCGCCATCGCCTGTGTCGAAAGTGAAGCACTGCTCGCATCCACAAGGCCCTGGCTGACCACTTGGGCCGTTTCAAGGCTGATCAAATCTTCAATCATTCGAATCGAAGGGGGCAGTGGCTGGCCGGGTAAAATCACCATGTCCATGAAACCAACACTTCGAACCAATAATGTATCCGAAGCCATCGATCGCGTGATCGAAGCATTTCCATCAGCGTCAGTCATGACTTGTTGCCCTGTGTTTTTGTTGAGGACAAC
>Ga0206131_10000343_pt1 | contig 67049 bp, 68 predicted proteins | sample Helgoland_Spring_FD_148636 | JGI IMG/M metagenome (GOLD analysis project Ga0206131, IMG submission 148636) | Pelagic subsurface seawater microbial communities from Kabeltonne, Helgoland, North Sea - Helgoland_Spring_Bloom_20160517_1 | ecosystem: Environmental > Aquatic > Marine > Epipelagic ... | reverse complement strand
CCCCTGGAACACCCCCGGGAACACCCCCGCCAACAGACCCCGGCAACAGACCCGGCAACACCCCTGGCAATACAGGAAGGCGATTTACGACAGACTACTTTGCTTACACAATGGGCGCTCTTGGACTGGCAATGATCATCATTTTGGTATTGATGCACAACAGAAGACAACTACCACTGAGCAAAGTATAATAAGCGAGAGGAGTAAAGTATAATAACAAATTTTCTAAATTAGAAGTAAAGCAATGAAGATTGTTAATTTCAAACCCAAACAGGAGGAAGGCGATGAAAAAAACAATGTGACGTCAACTACCCTGAACGACATGAGGCCACGTAGCTCGATTATCACACACACATCGAAAAGCCACAACAGAGCCGTAGTGATATCGATTGTGGAGAAAACACTAATCAACCTCGGCGTGCTCTCTAAAGTTTGTGTCGGTGAAAAACTGGGATGGACTGCTGCCGGCCATTTTGTTATCCAACCACCAGGATACTGGACAATCGCATACCGTATGGCAAACCGTACCGACAGATGGGCAACCCTCCACCACATCGAAGACGTTATCAATACCGCAGAGAGTATGTGTTCTGTTTCTGACGGACAACGAATCACCAATGCACTGAAGAAGAGTATACATGGGATACGCAATATACAAATGACGTATGACGGTGACGTATTGATGACATCAAGCTTGGAGGTATTACTGGATCGACTAGCAGAACGTTTCGGGTTACAGAATGATGATTTACTATGAATTCTATTTAATAGTATATGAAATGGGATTTCCTGACCTCTTCAAAATCACTCTTGGCAGCGCGGTGGAAGAGCACTCCCTGGCAAACTCCTTCATTGTTTCCAAGCATTACATGGATCAATAGCTTGTCTACTTGTTGTTCATTGAGTTCGGTGATACCGCGTTTCCCGAGGAGTTCGTAGGTGAACTTTGCCGCGGTTTCGAAACCCTTTTGTAGCCCCAACTGGTTGACGCTATGGTCAAGAAGTTCCTGTGAAAGTTCAAATTCTGACGGGGAAACTGGTAACATGTAATAAGTCGTACCTTGGTCATGGTCCAGGGGAAAGGGCACTACACGTGTCTTCAACCCCTCGTATTGCAGGAGGAGGTTGGCAGCTTGAAACCAACGGTATGCGGGGATCATCTGGTTCACCTTTATCCGCATGTTCGCCCCCAGTGCCGTACCAGCGCCGATATTGGAGATGTCCACTACTTGTTTAGCGGGAACTAGAAGTTTGACGTTCGGGTTCAACTCGTAGTCGTCCGACACAAGCGAATCGTCGGCGTCAGAAGATGGGTAGGATGCTTCCCCCTCAATTGGCACATTTTCTGGTGCCGCGAGGTCCATTACCAGGAATGGGGGGCGGAAAGTCTTTTTCAGGTCATCGTTACTATTGGTAAACGCACGAACAGCCTTGGTGATAGCTTCGTCCTTGTACAATTCAGCACCAAGATCCACAAAGATCCCACTGACTAAAGGGGTCTGATTCTCGTCACCGAGTTTATCTACTGTATTGAATGAAGCCATTGTATATAATGTAAATACACGTCTCTGTATACCCGTTGTTTCCATAAAAAGCAGAAGGTTTTGTTTTTTCAGATAATCGTCTCGAGTAAAATCTCGGATTAAAGTATGGCAAGATAGATAGTCTGATGCAACAAACCAAAGCTGGGATGGCACCAGACACACCCCAAGTTAGTGAGAATCTCGTAACATTTTCGTTTTGCGTCTTTGTTTATTTTCTATGGAAGTTTAAACAAAGGAAAAAGGAAGAAAATGAAAATGAAGAGAAGATTGAGGTGGTTGTACAGCCTATACCACAACCTCAGCAACACTTCATGCTTACCGACTGTTTCGGTGACATTATACCCCCTCCTTTATACGGTGGAATTATGATGTACCAAGACGATGCCCCAGCCAGGTCTTCTACACCATTCAGTGTAGAATCAGATGTTTCAGAGAGAGAGAAGTGGGAAGTGGTAGGGGAAAATACCCCATTCCTTTCCGATGGCGGATTAGATAGTGATATGGAATAAAATTCTTTAGATTCTGTACTTCTTTTTGTCCTGTTTAACTGGTGGGTCAAGGAAGTCCATATCCCCAGAGTCATAGATTCTCATAAGTTCTCTAATAAGAATACCGTCCAGTTCGTCGAGTATAGTGACCATTATATGACCAGTATCCTTGTCGATAGCGCACATCGAAAGTTTCACACCCTGCGAAAAAATACCAAACCCTTTCATACCGGAAACATGCCCGGTAGATATACACTGCGCCGAGAAGAGCTGGGCACCAGACATGTTTTCGAACGTGCACCTCCTGGATTTACCACTGTCGTGAAAAACGGTTCTGACTTCCCATTCCTTGTTATGCGGGAAGAACTCTTCGAAGATGGCCATCACTACACCGATATATCTGTTTGAGTCTGCGTCCGGGAAACTCCCGCCCTTCTTTACCGACGATACGGATACTGGAACGGACCTCTGGCGCCCGTAGCGCTTAAACTGTAAACTCCGACTCATCCCGAATTAAGGGACTGACGGGTTGTAAATATTGTAAAAATGTAAATAAAACGAACAAAGAACAAGGAACATTCTTAAAATAAACATGTTTAAGAACGGCATAGCCTATAAAAAGCAGACCCACAATGACTTTTGCTCATCTTGTTAATAGTGTAAGCGCACCTATACCGATCATTGATGTTGTGGCTGGTCCTGATAGGAATGACGAGAACCTCCAGGAGTGGCCACACTGTGTCGAAAAATGCCAAGGAAGTAGGAGTGAGAGAAGCTGCCCACTACTTACCCAGTACAAATGTCACACATGTGCAAGATGCCTTGCGTACCTTGTACACGGGCTCAAAACATCGGTCAAGCGCCGGTTCTATGCGGAGACGAAAATAATCCATCTGTGGCCTAGTTTTCAAGACGAAGAGCACGTATATTGCGCGGCATGTGCGCGTATAAAATACCCTGCCGCGGAACAGGTTCTCGGCAAAAGGCTCGAACTGGTGTGGAAAGATGTGAGGAATTACGATCACATAGCGGAATTCCAAAAATAACGCAATTATTGTGTTTTATTACGATTTTTGTTCCACTTGGAGGAGTGCTTCTTCCAAACCTTTCGCTTCTTTTTTATCTTAGTGTTTAGATTCTGGGAACACGAAAAAAGTTTTTAAACTGCAAACTTTTTGTGAGAAACAAGCAAACACCAAACACCAAACAACATGGAAGTAATGAAGCGTAGAAGAGATTTCGAAAACAAGCAAGCCCCAAAGTCAAAAACAACGGACAATTGAAGATGGATCTATAGTATGTTTCTATAGTAAATCAAAAGATGTGGAGGCCATGAACTCCTTTGCAACCAATATAATCGACAAGGCCGTTAAGCATGTCGAGAAGCTTATGAAGAATAAAGTCTAAGGTAAAACCATTTCTTCCAATTTTACATCTTTTCCATCGTAACGTCGATATTGCTATTGCTGATTTCCTCGAAGAGGACGTGGTCAACGCCGTCAACGTCGATGGAGTGCGAGTTGGTGTCTATCGAACTGGGGGTGTTGCATGTTACCGTACTTTGCCCTGAGAACTCGTCCCCGTTGCTGTCCAACAATGTCACCTTGAGCTCATTTACGCTTATTCGTTCGATGTCCAGGAGTACCGGAGTGGTACCCGAGTTGCTGAAGGCCGTGCGCGTGGCAAGCACAACGTCAACCGAGTCTTGTACAGTAGTGCCCGAGCTGTCCTGGTGCAACCATTTCAATGTCATGCTCCCATTAGCCGTGTTAGCATTGAGCAATAAAAGGGCGAAAGTGTTTCCGTAGTCCGCGTACCCCGAGGTCGCGTAGTAGTTCGCGTCCGTAAAGCGTAGGCGTAGACGCCCTTGGGCCCAATTCTGCCAATTTATCTGCAGGCGCAATTTGTCCCCGTTTGACGAGAACAGGCCGGCCGAGGCCGAAAAAAGTACATGCAGGTTAGACTTCGAAGTGTCCGTGGTATCGTAATCACTGTTGTCCTTTCCGTCGAGGTGGTACCGATAAGAACTGGCCTGGAATACGATGGGGGTCTGGTTTGACCATGTTGTGCCTGATCCGGCAGGGTTCTTGTACGTACCGTCCAGGATATCCGCGACGCTTCGCAACGAAACGGAACTGTTGGTACTGTTGGTAGGCTTATTACACAAAATGTACAGAGATACCGCCTCACTAGACGCGACAAAGCTTGTGACAATAGCCCTGGCGGCAACAACCCCGCCAGGCTCCACACGAGAGTGGCCGTAGATGGAGACCCCGGTACCACCGACGAGATTCAGTGCGTGTGAACCGTTATTGTCTATGATAATTCTAAAGGCTGAGTCGGTAGCGCTAGCGGTGTTATACGATACCATTTTAGACACAAGTACCGCGGCGGTGGGCATCGTGTCTGTACGTTCGGCCCCGTTCGTGTCTCTGGTAATCACACCCCCGATTACCTGTGTCGCGGTGTACACGACGTCGCCAGCGGTACTGATCACTGTCACTTCTGGTTTTTTAAAAATATGGGTAGTGGCCAAGGAGTCCCCGTCAAAATTGGTCGTGGGCATAATATAAAGGATAAAAAGATATTTCTTGTGTCATTCGTTACTTAATACGTAAATGTCAACCGATTCACTCGAGGTGGTGGCGTTGCTTATGAGCACCTCTATCTCGACCACCTTTTCGCTGTTGATGGTGGTATTCCCGTGTATAGTGACACCAGTTCCGCCTTGCAAGGTCACCGTGTAAGACGACGAAGTATTGTACAGAAAGAACTTGAATGCGGACCCCGTCTCCACCGCGGAGTTTTTGCTCTTTACCTCTGTGACGAGGTCGGCGGCAGTGGGAGACGTGTCTGTTCTGTTGCCCCCGCTAGGGTCCCTGGATATCGCCCCTCCCACTAACTGTGCGGCGGTATATGTATAGTTGTTGGTGGCGTTGACGCTTGTCACAGCCAATTTGGTGAACAAGGTACACACGTGCACTGAGTCACTGTCTATTTTAGTACTCATGTCACACTAGTCTTAAATTATATTTTTATGTAATGTGGTTGTGGAAAAAATTGTCTAACATGTAATAATAAGAAAATGGTTAAATCAACACAAATTGGTATAATCGAAGAGGAATGTATAAATGATTTATCGTGGTTGACATGTTTTTAGTTCGTTGTTGTAGTAACACCAGTGCATCCTATCGGGGCCGTTACATTCGTCCCGTTCCTTGATGCGCTGACAATGGTATTTCTTAATATACGATCGTGGTAGCGCCGGGGATGCCGGTTTTGGGTAACACATGAAGTTTTCGTCGTCGTAGTTACACCCGTCCGTCTGAAAACATTTCACTCTTCCTCCGGACCGATTGGTAAATTTATTGCCAGACATCGACGAACACGAATTGGGGTCCTGTGAAGTAGCTGGGACCACAGGGGAACACATGTGATTCTTTTTGTCCCATTTGCATACCCCTTCTGTTTGGTCTCCACACCCGACCAGTGTCGTGTATTTCTGGCAATGGTAGCTAGGGTAAGACTCTTTTTCGAGTGGGAGACTATTGGGGGCCTGGAAACAAGTGAAGGTTGAGTCGTCGTAGCTACACCCAGTAGTACCATAACACTTATCACGGAGACCTGAATCGTCTCCATTGCGATCCCCGGACATGCTCTCACACTTACCCTTTCGTTGTTTGAGAGGGTCGAGGCGTTTTGCGGCAATCGAAAATCGCACCTTTTTGCCGACCATGCGCACTTCGCGTTCTGCTGGAGACATACCATCGTCTTCGCCGCCTTCGGACGGGTCGTCTTCGTCATCCACGGGTCCTTCATCCTCGTCAGTGGGCGGGTCTTCGTCAACAGGCGTTTCGTCTTTGTCTGGTTTTTGCACTTCTTCGTTGTCTTCTTCGTCGTCCTTTTCGGGATCTGGAATTTCCGTGTGTGTTCTGCACCATACCCCATCCCATGCGCACCCCATTCGTTCGGCCTCGGGGTCGAGTTTGCATTTGTCCTCGGTAAACGATCTGCAGAACTCGTAGTCTCCAGGAGCAGGGTTCTTGGGAACACACATACCCTCCTTGTACTTACACACATCGGAAACTTCATTTTCGCACATACTCTTCGTGTGTATCTGGCAATGGATTTCCGGGATCTGGGCATCCGTGCGCGCGACACCAAGGTCTGATGGGTAACAAGTAAACTTGTCTTCGTCGTATTCGCACCCCTTCTTCTTCATGCAATCCACCCGACCTCCAGAGAACCACTTGCTTTTGTCGTCCCCGTTCCTGTTTCCCCCCAACTGGAAGCACCCCTGTGGATCAATAGGTTCGTCAACCGGCGGCTTCTTTTCGGAATAATCGAAGAACCTGGGAGTTGTATAAAGAATGTATGAGATCGTGGCAAAAGCACAGGCTGCAAACACCAACGCGATCGCCGCCTTCTTCTTTCCGGCGTAGTAAAGGCCTAGCGACAGAATAAACAAGACGACGGTGAAGAACGTAGAGAAGTGACCACCCTTTTTACTGACCGGTTTCTCGCCGTACCGAATAACAGTATTCCCCTCCCTGTCCTCCGGTGGTATTTCCTCGGTTGGGTCGTCTTCTGCCTGGATACCAGGAGCAAACGTGATATTGACCTCACCCTGGTTTACAATAGAGTGATGGTTGGGGACCCAGTGCTGGAGCGGCACAGTCTTGAACTCATTCTGACCTTCGATCTTAAAAGGGAGCGTGTAAGTTTCGTCCGTACTGTCACAGATGTTTCCAGCGAGACACGAACCGATATCAGTCGTCATGCTCTCTAGGTCACGAGAAGCGTACCCCACAAAGATGGACTTCGTTGGATCAAGGCCTGGGATAACGAGTTCTACGGAGGTAGGGTGGACGATAACACTTTCTATCACAAGCGACTTGGTTTTGTGTGCATCGTCGACATTCGAGTATTTAACCGTGTACCCCTCGTATAAGAAATCAACTTTCCCGGTATTGGGCACACCGAAATAATCAAGCGATTGGCGTTTCAATGGGGGGTTCGGCACAGAATACTGGATAATGACGGACGTGCCTCGCCTTTTTGTAAACAAAGGTTTGATCCAATCTGGTTCCCTATTCTCCACGAGTCTCTGAAACATACACCGCCCTGCATAGAGCCCTCCTACATACGAACCAATGTTTGTAAGGTGTGAAGGTTCGCCCTGTGCTTTCCCAAGAAAGTACGTGGGGCCAATCATGTCGAACGCATACGGTCTTCGAACTGCGAGGTCCACGAAAGCGGCCTGGACATGGCTCCCGAAGAAGGCGTTATTGGAATTACACCACAGGAACCACCTAGGATGGTCTGTTTGACCGTTAATGTCCTTAACACTTTTACCCATGAGGTTGTACAAACGAATAATGTCATGGTAGTAATCCCCATTGTTCACATCTGCTTCGCCGTGCATGAAGCACACCGACTTGACACTTGCGTATTTTTCGTTATTATCCACTATGGCCTGTGCATTTTTCAACGCGGGCTCCATGATGGTGGACCAATAGTCGATCATTGTCGCAGCCGAGGCACCAGACGAACTGTTGTTAATACCAAACATCTGGCGAATGTCCATGCCCTGTTTGCCGGCAAGGTGTGTCATATACTGCAAGGAAGAGGTCGTAGGAGACTCGCCGGCGTTGTGTCCATACGGGGTTTCCCTCAGACACATATAATCCTGGCTGGGATCCCTTGGGCCACCCGAGAACGTAATGTTCCTGTTTGCGTCACCAGTACTGATAATTGGGACAGAATGGGCACCGGTGCTAGTGGATTGACCAAACACCACCATAATGTTGACGTCGTTTTCCATTGCACATGCTGGGCCCTGGGGCTCACTTTCTGTGGGTTTAGCGACCGTCTTAATTTTTGTATCAAACTCCATTACAATTGGCTGTCTACGATAAGTATATATTATTTTTTTACTTGGGCCTACATTCGTCATCTAAAATCTGGCAATGGCTGTACTCCAGACAGTTCCCGGTGTCACCCAAATAACAGTTGTATTTGACACTTGTTTTCACATTATCTTTTGATACGCTTGGTGCTTTTGAGCAGACAGCCGTAGCATCGTCGTAGATGCAGTTGGCGGCCTTGTAACATTCTACACGGTCGTCTTCTTGCGAGGCGACGTCGGCCGTCTTAACTGGTACACTACCACTCAGTGCGGCACAGTCTTCGGCGATATGCATAGAATCGAACATTCCTGATGCCCGTGCCGCGGCGAGCCCGAGTACTACGACCAAAACACCTCCAATAATATACTTTTGCGTCGAAGATAGAGCCATGTTTAGTTCTTACCACAATGTAACAGATATTTTTGTTTCCAAGTAATTTATTTTATATGTTTAGTACAAGGACTAGTGAAGATGTTGCTCGGCACGATAACACTTGTCAATGGACTGGTGTATGCGTCTATGTGGATGTTACTCTTATGGTCATCCACAAAACTCCCGTTATTTATTGTTCTGGGGGCGGTTTCGATTGTTGTCTTCTTTTCTTCCAACAAATCCACTGTTAAAGACGTAGTGAAGGAATGCGAGTACACAAACACAAGAACCGCTTGTTCGATTAAAGGACAGTGCTTCCTCGCAAAAGATTCATTGGATATAGATTACGAATGGGCAAGATATAGACGGAACATGTGTTCTGACGTCACCGCGAACGCCAATCGTTTAATAGCCACCTACTCCGCCGACAATTGTGAACACTGGGGTGGGTGTGCAGACGAAGACTGTGTTAATGTACTGAGAACACTGGAAACCAAAATTAAGGACTTCGAGTGCCCATTCGATGAGGATAGACACAGTTCTGGAGAAAGGATGTACAACAACACCAATGAGAGGTCTTCAAAGCTTTACACGGACTTCGGACTGAACGACTGGACACACGGGGTGGTGATAACCTTCTTAGTGTTACTAGTTTTTGCTTACAGGGTGACAAGAACAAGATAAATTAATGCATATACATATATAATCCTCCCTTCCCTACCTTAAACCCTACTTTCGCCAATTCTTCGTATAGTATGTCAATCCCCCCCCCCACTTCTTCTTCTTCCATTTTTTCGGCTTTCTCTTTAAGAATAGCACTCAAGCTCACGATGTCATTGTACCATTTGTCCATTCTCCGTTCCATGTTTTGGCCTATACTTGCAGACATGTCCTTAGTGTTCTTAATCTCATCCTCGAGAGGACTTAAACCCTCCTCACCCCCGAATTCTTTCAGGTTTAGTATACTGTCAATACTCACTGGTATTAATTTCGCATTAAGAACGGCTTTTTCCCTTAAATTCATAGAAGGATTGCCAGGTTCTGGTTTAAAGGCAATTGTAGGGTTCTCAATAACACTCTTTACAAACCCCTGGACTTCCTCTTCATTTGCGTCAACCTTCTCCGCTGCTGATCTGGCAACCCTCTCGAGCTCCTCTTTCAACCCCTTTTCAAAGACCAGAGGAGTTGAAGCGGCTACATCAGCTATCTGTTGTAATAGCCTACTACTCATATTTATTTTAGGTTCGCCTTCAAATATCACCGGGGTAGTACGAATAAGTTTATTCCTTTTGTATCTCTTCCAGGCGAACCATGCACCCCCCAGTACAAAAACCACCCCCAAGCCAATCCCTACGACCTTCCCCCACCCAAACCGCTCAAGTTTATCCATTATACTATCATCGTCCTCGGTCCCTGGAGTCGTCCCGGGTGTGGGAGTGGGTGTCGGAGTGGGTGTCGGAGTGGGAGTGGGTGTCGGCGTGGGCGTTTCTTCGTTGAATTCGCGCGTTGTACACTTGCCATCTTTATATTGACACTGATCGTTATTCCGATTACAGGCGTGTAAACTACTAAATGAACTACAATCCACTGGCTCTCCTACTACACGGTGTTTGCACTCACCCTTCCCAGACTCGTTACCAGTGTATGTCCACATACAATCCAGGTCATCCCAGCACGTGTGTCGTTGGACCGGCATACCCGCATGTTTACACGGTCCATCAGTCGGTGGTTCGGGTTCAGGGGTGGGAGTAGGAGTGGGTGTGGGAGTTGGTGTGGGAGTTGGCGTGGGAGTAGTCCCGGGTGTGGTACCAGGGGTAGTCCCAGGGGTGGTACCAGGGGTAGTACCAGGGGTAGTACCAGGGGTAGTCCCAGGTGTGGTACCAGGGCTAGTACCGTCTATTTTACCTTGTTGCCAGAGACCGATAAGCACCGCGCCAACTACCAACACAATAACAAAAGGACCTATAGCGAGGTTGTTACTTCGTCTCGGGTATACAACAATACCGTCATTGGTTTCAGTATCGATTAATCGTTTTTCATCCTTTTTAGGCACCCTTTTCATACTGTCACTTTGCATTATACTTAAGATATATTTTTGTTCGTGCACAATTAAAAATCTATTTATAAGCGTAGATAGACTTTAATGGACTCTGAAGCGGTGATTACACAAGATGGCCAGACCGCGCTTTCGTACTTATTCACTGGTACAGGGGGCACTGGTGTTGACCCGGGATCAAAAGCCGGGGCTGGTATGATGAACAAGGCGAGTGACATTGAATTCCTGAACAGTTTTCAGACACCCATGACAGGTGTTAATGGAGGAGGGCCGATTCTCAATGCCAACGCGAACCTTCTTCCGACCCGTTCGGATACTTACCGTGATCTGAGTAGTACCATCGACTTCAAACTGGCAGATGGACTAGGAAACAGTAAGACGTTCAGGAAACCCGACTCGCAAGGAGGCCAGACAGTAGACGGCTTCCAAGGACTCGCGTACCCCAGCAAACTGTTCGGTCGTACCTCTCGTGGATTCGATCTGAATCTGGACCGCGATAATCTCATGGACCGTGCCAGGAATGGCCTTAAAAACATGGGGCAGAAGCCTAACGAAGTGCCAGAGTACGCGAACTACTTCCCATGGGATTGGAATAACTTACAAGCGCTTGGAATCGGTGGAACCCCTATCGGAAACCCCAATCAGTACAACCGTAACTACGGTCTCCCGGATGCTGACCAAGCAGCGAGACGTCTGTATAAGCCTGCTCCGTCTCGTATTACGAAGATGATGTCCACCGACGTCGAAGAAAGCGCGCTCCGGCCGCAGCAGACTATGATGCACCCATTGAAGGTCGTTACAGAGGACAGACAGCGCATGAAGCTACAGCGCGCTCCCAGGAACGTCGATGTCATGGAAAGCGTCGTCTATGAAGGAATCGCTCCTCGGGGTATGGGTGTCGCAAGACAGGAAGGTGTCAAGGTATGGGCCAATGCAAACGTCCTCAGACAGCCCATCGGTTCTAATGATACCGGTGATAAGTCCGTATTCGGCCGTGTTGAAGCACCACAAGGAACATTCCCTAACCCCCTGGCGGCAATGGACATGGAAGACCGAGAAAAACAAGCCAAGTTCGCGTACAGCGATATCGGGGGCAAAGATCCCGAGCGGGAACAAAGACAGTACCTGGAGAACGAAAGGAAACTACAGAACCAGATGTCGTATGATACGACTGGTGTGAACGCTGGTGCTACAAACCTCCCGCTACTGTACAGAATGGGACCTTAAATATTAAAAAAATATCTACTTCTTGTAGTTACCGAATAGAATGCTCTCCTTACCTGCAAGAATAGCACTCCTTTGTATTATTGTTCTTGTGTTTGCGACTTTATCATGGTTAAGAACCACATACATGGAACCCAAGGTTGGACATTTTTTCTCCCTCCTGATATTTTATGCCATCATTTTGTTAGTGCTGCTTGTAATACGCACAATACTTACAAAGCATCTTTCAAAATCAAAACATACTCACATTCCGGTCATTGGCCTACCGTTCAATGTACGACACTCATCAGGCTTACTGTAAAACACCACAGAGTTTAGAAATAAAAAATAAGACGAAGATTGAATAAATAAACGTGTTTTTTTATGGGTGTCTCAAGTTAACAGTGAAGTGTTATAGAAACTAATAGAACTAAAATGGAGCCTGGGAGTGTCCACGATATGTCTGACTGGCCGCTAGTGGAAGTACCTCGCCATGGCGAGATCAAAGTACACCCACACGTTGCCAACCTGATAATCAAGGACAAGGAAGAATGCTGTCCACAAAGAACACCACAATGGTACGAAAAACGCCGAAATCACTTAACGGCGTCGTCAATCGCGAGCGCGGTCGGCGACAACCCTTACGACACGCGAATGACAGCTATTCGTAAGAAGATCGGCCTTGGGCCTCCCTTTAAAGGCAACGAAGCGACAGAGCACGGAAATTACTACGAAGACATCGCGGTAAAGATATACGAAGAAAGAACGGGTGAAAAACAGATAGAGTTTGGTTTACTTGAAAGCATTAAAACAACACACAAGGGTGAAGCGTGTGATACATCGTTTCTAGCAGGCAGTCCGGACGGGATTACGGCTAACAATCGCCTTCTCGAAGTTAAGTGTCCGTTCCGTAGGAAACCTAATGGCTCGGTTCCGAAGATCTACACTTACCAGATCCAGGGTCTTATGCACGAGCTTGATATTCCAATATGCGATTTCGTAGAGTACGTCCCCGAGAACACATGGACACCGGAGGTTTTTGACATTATCACCGTCGTGCGATCGGACATATGGTGGGACAACGTGTTTCCGGTTATGCAGCGCTTCTGGGAAGAAGTCATCTACTTTAGGAACGAACAAGAGAACAAGGGTGACGAGCACGTCCTGGAACTCACAGAGGATAAAAAGACTACACGACCAAGAAAACCCAAGCCAGCACCTCCGTTGGAGATCGTCTTGCCGGAAGTTCTACCCCCACGCATAGTCGAAGAAATCGAATGTGACACCGAACCCATGTCGCTCCAAGACATGATGGAACTTGAAAAGAAAAACCAGTTTGTCCCATGGGAAATGAATTCCTATGCGGAGGTTGTCACCGAAGAGCTTGCTAACCGGGAGGTCCGTCTTCAAGAAGAGGAAGAGGTTATCGCAGCCGAAAACGAACTCTCCATAGACTACTCTCCATAGACTACTCTCCATAGACTTGCAATAAATACAATCATTTGACAACAGTCTTACCTTTTGGTACCGTTTGTGTCCTCTCTTTTTTCATTGCGTCAATGCGCGCCTGATACTTGTCGACAGAGTAGTGGTTGATCGACGGTTCGGTGATTTCGTCGTACCTCTCGGAAAATTCATTGATGATATCCATCAGACCGGGATCATTCTGTGCTTGCGCCGCGCTGACAGAACGGAAAACCGGATATACCCCCCTATGAACAGCAACACCCATAACATAGTCCAAAAACACGCGGTCACGGTAACACGAGATGCAGCAATAAAAGGACTTACCACATTCCTCGGAGTTACTCGAAACCGAATAATACTTCAACTCGTTAAGGCTTCCAACCTTGTCCCTGCTTCCTTGAAAACACCCATTGCATTTGATGAACCCCATTCTCCCTTGGTATTGGTTATACGTTTACTTTGTTTCTTACATAACCTATACTTGGATTAAAAATCGTTACATTTTTTTATACGTATCAACACATTCGTCGTCGTTTGAATCCGATATACTCAAATTCTTGCATACCCTCCGTATGACATTCGCAGAGACATCCCTGCCATCCGTTTCTGTATGACAAACAGTTTTGGTTCGACAAAGGGCAATGTCTGGGATATCGCAGAGATCTATCTTTCTCCTCGTTTTCTAGACATTCTTTGCAGACAGGTACCAGGTAATTTACACACGCAAACTGTTCTCCAGGTTTATTAATTGGTGGATGAGTGTAAGTATCGCTTGTTCTGCATATCGTGCAGTACATGTCAGGAAGTTTTAAACCGGAAATAGATTTGAAACAAAACGAACAATGCGGTCTCAGCATGTCTGCGATTGCCCTATCGAACCACCGGTTGTAGTACCACGAGTTCAATATTCTCCCCATACGTGAACTCTTGCGCATGAGCTGTTGTTTGATGTATTTTACAGTATTCCCAGCCCCTTCTTGGTATGGGAATACCTTTTTCGCCCTCGTGCGAACAGCCTGTACAGACCAATAGTATTTCAAAGGGAGGGGGGAAGTGTACAGACCATTAAAGTATACTCGCTCTTTGTCCAGGTACATAGACGGAAGCGGGTCGTAAAGTAGCCAGCGTAACGAAAAATACGGGTTCGACGACATCAGTGAGTTTGCGAGCATGTCCGTGAGAGGATGACCGCGACAATCCCTGGACACACACACGGCGACGAGCCTCAGAAGAAAACGAGTAAAGAATGGCGAGACTTTAGATCGTACAGTGTGATCGGAGCGGAGTAACCCCAAGACCACTACATAAAAGTTTTTTGATACTAGAACAATGTTTAACAGTTCCGGGAGTGAGTTATGATTTGGGAGCCAATACCTGGAAAGTATGTCACCTAGTACAGCGGGTGGGAGTTTATTTAGCATCCTACCAGTCTTACAAATATGCCGGAGAAAGGGGTCTAAGAAAAGATCCAGAGAAGATTTTAAAAAAGGGCTTTCTTTGGTAAAAAATAAACATGTTTAAAATTCGTCCCAAAATGCATTTTTGATACAAAATTATAAGGGACGGAATCACACATCAAAAAAACACAGCGGTGGGTGGGCGAATATTTCGGAGAATTTCATTTTTTTGATACGATTTTGATGCTCCCCTATTAATGCATACACACATGACATGCATGACATGCATACATACATACATGTATGCACATCAAAAAATCCACATATTTAAGGGGTGGGTGGGAGAATATGAAATATATCGTGATTTTGTTATTAGTTTTTCATTTTATCTCCGTCATCTCCGCCTTCTTCGTCTTCTGTCTTGAACAGAAGTGCTGCTCTGAGTTCCCCCAGCCCCCCGATCTTGATCTCGAAGATGATTGGGTAGTCCTTGAAAATGTACAACAGAATACCATTTCTGGTGATCGAAAAGCACTTGAGCAACTGATTGAGGTGAACAAGCCTGTATTTTCTGCTAATCACGGGCTCTTCCACACCAATATCAAAATCGTCATCGCTTGTGTTTTGCACGTCTTTTGTACGAGACCGCCTGAACTTAACGGGCTCCGAGTCCCCTGATTTCGTTACAAGAGTAAAGATAGCATGCGAGATAAGGCACCCATTCGTCATGCTAAACTGTACCTTGTCCTGGCTACATTCTATAGTGACCCAATCGTCGTCAAATTCGTGTGAAAATGACGTAAGACCGTTGACTATCTTGGTCATCGTTGCCGAGTTGAGGACGAGCATGTAGTCGATTGTCTCTCGTGGGGCTCTGAACCCCGTCTCCGTAAGACGTAGAAGCTTCAGCTCGTACCTGTTCTCGCTCCTTCCATTCTCGTGTGGGTAACGAAGGATTGTAAGGTTGTATGGTTTATTCTCGTCGTAGAGCCACACCATTGTATCGCGTTGTTGGTTGTTTCCGAGAAGACTGTGCACTTTTCGTGGTTCGAGTCCAATAACGATCTTGTCTTCGTCCTCTTCGTCTTCCCACCCACCCTCGCCCTTCTTCTTCCCATCTGATCCTTCTTTGGTATGCGGATTACAACAGAAATGGGTAAAATGCTTCGACGGGAAGTTTGCGAACAGAAACAGATTGTCCGCACACGCCGACTCCCCTATCTTGATCCCCTGTTTAGTTACAACAAGGCATATTTCGTTCACTAGATCCCTGAAACCGTACATTAGGTCGCATACTGCCGCAACATCGCTTGTCTTGAAAAAGAACCCCTTCTTCTTCCCAGAATCGATGTCTCTAAGGAGCTTGGCATCCTTTGCGTTCATGATACTGCATGTTGCTTGTATGGCGTCCTTCGCGACAACAATGGGGTCTTCTATAAATTCCGTCATTTGGGGTAGGGATGGGGGACTGCGCGATGCTTTTTTATTTCACAAGGAACAAAAATAAACACGTTTATTTAATATGAAAAAAAAATTCTCTGTTCTTCGTATAGAACAAGTTATATAACAAGTTATGGCTAAAAAGGGAACAAAGAAGTCAAAGAAACAAAATTTTTCGCATTCTTCTCAAATCAGACAAAAGCCGGACGGTTCCAACATCCGGGTATTTATAAACAATAATACCGGTGAACCGACACACGTACAAAACGATCTCTCTTCTCCGGTAATCCATGAGCTTCCTAGTAGCGATGGCGGTGTACAGACTACGCCGACGTCACCGACGGATGGTGCGGGCCCGCAAGACCAGACGACAGGTGGTGCGGATAAGAGTGATAGTGACAAGAAATGGGATGCTTCTGTGAAACCAGACCCGGATGCCCAAAAGAAAGCGGACGACTCGAGGGAAAAGGAGGAGAAATCTAACCACCAATGGGTTAACAAATTCATAATCCTGGTTCTCCTTGTAGGATGTGGTGTGCTTGGTGGTATGTACGCGGCCGGTACTTTCGATAATGGGGACACTTCCGGAAACACACCGATCGGAAACACGCCGCCACCGACCGGAAACACGCCGCCACCGACTGGAAACACGCCGCCACCGACCGACCCCCCCCCTGGGGATACCGATTACAACATTAATGACGAGGCTGGAGTAGTGGGCATGAAAGTGATGGGAGGGTGTATGATATTCTTCGGTTTTCTCTTGGCTATCTACACTTCTACGTCTAGTGGACAAAGAGAAAAGGTAGAGAGGGAAATTGTGCGAGAAGTAAAAGGAGAAGTGGGCAAAATGAGCAGGGCTCAAAGGAGGGCAAAGAGAAAAGCGGAAATGAGCAGGGCTCAAATGAAGGCAGCGAGAATTATGGGAAGGGGGGCGGCTGGAGAGGGTGCGGCAATGCGCAATCTGTTTAAATAAAAATCTTTCGTAAGAATATAGAAAACGATAAAACATGGTACAGACACGCCCCCCCAATTCTTTCAGGGTGGAAAGTGTACCAGAACCGTATATTGTAAAACAAACCGATATGGTGCATGCAAACTACATTTACGGTCTTGCCGTCGCGTACCTACTTTTTGTTGGTGTAGCTATCTACAGCGGGTGGTTTGACGGGTATATCAAGACGAAAACAACTACCAAGACTGACATCGAGAACCAGAGGGCGGTCCCGTACAAGACGAATATGCATTTCGCCCGTGATCCCGGAGCTGCAGTTGTCAAGAGCGAAAAGCCCCCGGTTGATCTCACCGAGATCACATACGATGGTACCCCCAACTCACAGGGACTCGAGTACAATAGTATGAAGAGAGAACTAAAGGGTGTTGCGTCTATCCCCTCTGGGACCGGTTATTCTCAACGACAGATTGTAGGCATGGCAATTGGCGATGACAAAGATTTCGCGCCCAGGATGGATCAATTCAAGGTCCATAGCGTAGGACAGGAATCGCAGGCACTTGGCCTGGGACAAACAAGTATGTTTAACACTAACGTCCCCTCGTTTCTTACGATGGGATAGATATAGTCTTATTTTAGTCTATTTAATCTCTTGTCCCAGAAGCGCGGGGTTCAGTGATTCGATGTAATTGGTTGCTCCCAGGTAATAGCGAGTGGTTGTGTACCTGGAATCATCCTCGTCTTCTTCCCCTCCCAGTAGCACCCATTCCGATGCATCCCGTATTTTTAAACGCAGTGTGCGTACAGGGTACGCGAATGGCGCTCTCTTCACCGAAAAGAACCTCCAGGCCAGTATTCTAAGACCATCTCTGGTTTCAGCGCATTCCTGGGGTGAGATGAACGTGCGTTTTGTACTGGAACACGGGGCGGAAATCAGGGCCCAGAGATCAGCGTGGTCTGTAATAGCCATATCATGTAGAAGTGCCACCGCGTCCTTGTGTGTTATCTTCATCATATCATTCCTGTTTCGAATCTTCTGGGCGGATGTAGCGGGCGGGATCGCCCTGTGCGCCACACCCGTGATCCAATCCCATATCATTTGCGTACTCAGTGCCCCAATAGTATATTTAATTCTTCCAGTAACAGAATCTACTGAAATTGTCTTATTGTCGCTTACTGGTCCATCGTTGTTACTTCCATTGTCGTGTAGTGAAGGAACGGTGATTTCCAGTGGTCCATTGGGGACGTACATATCCGATACATCAGGATCGTCCTTAATCCCGTGTTCTCCTGGACTTGTGTTGGGTGTGTCGTCTGGGTCTGGAACCTCATCCTCGATATCGTATGTTTCCGTGTCTAAAAAATAGAACAAAATAAAAAGTGTGAAGATCGAAGCGACCGGGATGATGTTTACGGGCTCTGACACTAGCCAAAAAATATCTAATTCACCAACCCCCTTCTTCGACGCTGGTTTTGAAAGGGTTTTGTTCAGAGGCCTTTCGACTATGACCTCTTCGACGTATGGTCCCTGGATCATGTTCGGAACCTGATACGATGGGTATGGTGGTGGTTGGGTTGGTGGCCGCCTCGACCCCATTCCTCCCGGGAGTCCATAACTGGAATACTGGTAATCAGACGGATAATATCTATTGTACGCGTCCATACCGACTGACTATCTCTTCCTATAATACAAATAGAAAATAGTTTCGTTTTTTTTTGATTTATAGTAATATGCGATATATATCTTGAAATTCTAAAACATGTTTAAAATCATTTTGAAAATTTTTATCTAAATGTATAGTACGAGCGAAAAACACACAAAACTAAAACATGTCTAACGGTAAAAGAGTGCCGTGGTGAGGTAAGCAAATGCCTTGCTAACACACACCTACTTCGGGGGAGGTCTTAAAGGTTCTATTCGGTGTGCCCCAGGAAACTGGCAAGCACGAACACAGGTAACACCTGTTCCCATACACTGTTTAGGATATGATTTGCTTTGGTAAGTAAGCAATGAAATAGATGATCCCGATGTCAGTTCCTACGGGTTAAGCTAAGAACCTATGGAGCGGCGGTAGAGACTTTACGGGTGTGTGGGGGAGGGGGTAGCGCCCCGGTGAACCCATAAGTTATAGTCCAATCCGGTCTTAGCAGACGAAATACCCCGAGAGGGGCGGTATACATTTCAGGGGTTACCCATACCCCTGGATGACTCTTCAACAACTTGCTTCTAAGGGCGTAAACTAGTGCGCCAGTGTGGGTTCATAAGCCCATGCTAAAACATACCTTGTAGCGGGAAACTCCTTAGAGCCTGTAAATACCATCGCATGGGGAAACCCATGGTGCGAGAACACAGCTAATAACTGTTCCCACTGGTAACAATTTTACAGGATTGGATGATCCGCAGTGTGACTGGTTAAAGATCAAGCTATTATGATCCATACCGGCCCTTCAGAGACTGCGTGTAGTTACATATTATGGACAGAGATATGTAATTGCCACGGGTATGGCCATGAGAGTGTAGCAACTCGATGATTGGTTAAGATACAGTCCGGTCCCAGTTCGAAAGACTGGGAAGGCCCCCGGCAGGATGGCCATCTGTCCATTTCGCCCGAAACTTCGTTTTTCAAGCGCGTATACAAACGCGTTTCGAACTACGCTATTGAGAGTATCGACCAGTCGGTTCCTTCCCTCGCATGGGACAAGGAATTCACTACCCAACTCAGCCGCAATGGTGACCTTATGAGTGAGCTCTGGCTCGTCATGAACGTCAATACCGCTCGTCTTGCGACGCCTGGTGCTGATAGTGTGTATTTTACGAATACGCTGGGACATGCAATGATTAAGTCCACCTCGCTCGAGGTCGGGAATAACGAGATCGACCGCACCACAGGCCTCCATATGGAGCTTAAGTGGGAGGTCGAGAGTGATGTCAACCGTGACGTCAACGAGCTCGTTCTTCGTGGTAACTCCGCTCAGGAGCTTACCAACTGGACTTCCAACGGTAACACCCTTGACAAGGATGGAAACCAGGTTATCCAGCTATATGTAAAGCTCCCCTTTTACTTCAGCAAGAGCCGCAGTCAGGCTCTTCCGGTTATTGCTCTGCAGTACCACGACATCCGTGTTAAGTTCCAGCTCCGCTCCAAGGCAGAGCTTCTTGTGTACACGAACGCTGCTAACAAGACCCTTGATGCTTCCCACCTTGGTGAGATCGCCTCGGGTAACTTGATGGCTAACTTCGTATACCTCGATTCAATGGAGCGCCGATTGTTCGCTTCCAACGCACACGAGTACCTTATCAAGAACATCCAGGTGTCCGACTTCCACACCAAGGCCAGTTCGGCCTCGCGCGTGTCGGCTCAGGTAGTGTTCAACCACCCCGTGACCACCGTTATGTGGGTTGTGCAGAAGAAGTCGAACGTTACGGCTCTTGACTACTTTAACTTCGAGCGTACCAGCGGCAAGGGCGATGACACCATCACCTCCGCTGTTATCAAGTTCAACGGCAGTGAGCGTGAGCGCGCTCGTGGCCCATTGTACTGGCGTACTCTTACCTCGAGTGAGTACTTCAACCGCACCCCGCGCAAGAACATGTACATGTACTCGTTCGCTCAGTACCCGCTCTCGTGGTGGCCAAGTGGCAGTGCTAACTTGAGTCGTATTGATAACACCACTCTTGAGTTTACCATGCCTACCCTTGACGCTGATGGTAACGCATTCGGAGAGGCTGATGTAACTGTTATCGCAGAAAATTTCAACGTCGTGCGGGTGCAGGGCGGCATGATGGCGAAACGCTATGCAAATTAGTCGTAAGATCAGTTTGTATACATTCCGCCGGTTAAACATTCAAACGTTTGGCCACACATATCTGGTTCGAGGAAACCCCTTAGAGCCCTGGAATAGAGTCCCAGTTCGAAAGAGCTGGTGACGAACAGTGGTAACGCTACTTCTCTTATTCTATCCAGGGATTGGGCAATCTCGATGCGAGAACCTACGGATTTTGTCATTAATCTATGGTTCCGCGGTAACGACTGCGAAGATATGGGGGTGAGGGTTTGACAAACCCAATGATCCCTTAAGGAACAGTCTAGTCCGGCTTGTCTAGAACAGGCGTTTAAATACTCGGAAACGAGCGGTTCATTCGAAAAATATGCCAACTAAATTGCTTGCATTTTGGTTGTGCACATCCATTTTTAAAAAAACAAAAAAGTTTTCTTTTATTATTCGTTCTTTTTGTGCAATTCAATAGTCTTCTTTACACTCTTTTTTACTCTTTCCGACATTATCCACGGGTAAATGCGTTCCAGTAGATGAACCGCATTTTCACCACTAAATGTGAGTTGGTATGCAATATATGGTATCCCATCCTGCCCGACCTTGTTCCCATTCGCGGTAGGGTTGTACGGGTTTATAGCCGATGCACCAGGATACCTCGAGGCAATACAATGTAGTATACCGGGTAGTTTTTGTCCAAACACCACATACGCGCGTAGGTTGGCGTGGCGATTGGTGCAATGTCCATCAGCAGTGAAGAAACCGGCGATCACCTTGTCAAACGTCTCATCGTCCATCCCATTGTACATTTCTGGGTGCACGGAATCAAGTAACTTCATCTCTTTGATATGTGCATTGTTTCTGTTCTGTTTTATAGCTTCTATAAGCTGTTCTGTCTTCGTCCACGCGTACGGGGCAAGTTTTTGGCACGCGCTGTCGAATACGGACGCGTTTGTTCTCCAGTAAAAGCCTTTAGCTTGTTTCTTTGCCGACCCCCCTAACAATCCTTCATATGCCATTGCTGTGTCCCTGTCCATTGTAAACACACCAAGACAGCGACTGTCACTTAGACAACATCCGTCTCCAGAGAAATGCCCACCCAATGCTTCAATCGTGATGTTTATATACGGGACAACCACCTCGTATCCCCCCTTCTTGATCTTTATTTCTTGTCGAACCTCTTTCTGTTTGAGGGCTTTGGATTTGTTCCATTCGGTCTTGTTCTTTTCGTGTGATAGTCTATTTCTTGCAAGTATGTCTACCTTCTTCTTTTCGTACCTTCTTTTGCTTTGCTCGCGTTTCCGTTCAAGCTTGATACGCTCTGCCTCATTGGTGGGGTTTTTTCGTGGTGGTGCCATTGTGTGTTAAGGGTCTGACCACTCTTCAACCAAGATAAATGACCCCATACTTTCTTTTTGTATTAAACATTAAACGTCTTTATTTAGAATATTCTTTGTTCTTTTTTATAATTTCTACTTGAAAGAATCATGCGTAGAAGTTTGAGTCAGAGTTTGAGATCAGAGGTTGTAAAAAGACAGAAGAATGTTTGTAACAAATGCCTTCAAACTCTCCGTCGTACAAAAGATGGGATTCCATTGTTCGACATAGACCATATTGAAATGCATTGCATCAATCAAGACGACTCTATAGAGAACCTACAGGCTCTCTGCTTGGTATGCCACAGAGAGAAAACGGTCAGAGAAATTCGTAATAACAGAAGAACCATGAGGGAGGAAAGAGTTACAGAGGAACTAAAAATAAACCGATTTAGGGAGTTTATGTTTGACATCCCAAGCAAATTACACGCCCCGGATGTGTTTAACACTCCCCACTACCTGAAAAAAGAAAGCACCGGCACCGATAATGGTTGCAAACACTGCGACACCGTATGAGTCGGTGACGAAAAGACCGGCGAATGAGAATACCATGAGTATGAACATAAGACCAGGGTGTAGTAAGGTTGACCACCAACCCATTTTCTCGTGGAATATTTTAGTTCTCAATGCGATCGCATCAAGCACAGGAGATAGGTTTTTAGTTGCCATTAACTTGTATTCTTATAGCTACAGCATATATTTATTTTTATGCGACTCCCGCTTCTCCCCCGATTGAGACCAAGCGTGTCTTTGCTTCTTGTAGTTCTTCCCAGTCCAGTACTATATCGTTTTTGTATTTGATTACTTGGTAATGCGAGTTCTCGAGTAGGACTATTAAGTGCCGCTTGGAATCAACTGTCTGGTCGGCGTCCATCTTATCCGCGATTATGGTTTTGTTTGACTGGTCCTTGGTTACAACGCACAAGGATATACCACTAGCCTCTTCTAAAGCGCGTATGGCCATTTCGTCCCCCCAGTATTCTCTTGTTTTCATGTTCCTTCTTAAATCTTCCAGTGTTTCCACGCCCCGCATGAAGTTGTAGTCTTGTAAGACCGTGTATTCATTCTCTCTCGCGGCCTCGTCGTATATGATTTTCAGCACCGAGAACTGATCTTCTCCCACACTCTCTGCTACGATGCTTCTGAGCTCTTCTACGCTTGTGGACACGTTTAATGACTTTATAGCCATTTCATAACACAAAAATAAACAATCCCCTCCACCAGAATTAGGCATTATAGAGAATGTTTTACTGGATGACCTTGTGATTCTTTCGGGTGTCTTTATCGGTTCCTGGAATGTAACCGATCTCTTTTTGCGTTTTCTTAACACTGGACCGGTATACCCCTCGTCATCCCCCTCTGGTGCTGGTTTGAGCACGGCACCCCCCGCATACCTGCGCTTTTGTGGTTGTTTTCTGTCACCCCTTTCCAAAACTCTGTCCTTGTTATGGAATACCACAAATGTCGCCAATGCCAGTGTGGCCAGCATCACCACCACAACTACACCTTCTTTTTGCATTATCCCGTGGTACTTTAGGAAGTGAAAAACAATAAGTGTTTTTTAATCTGAGTGTAATATAAGAGAGTCTATGACAGAATCAAGTTCAAAGGTGCAGTGCCATTGGTGTAAGAAAAAATTGTCTTCAGTTTTTAGGGTGTGTCGTTGCAAGAAGTATTGTTGTCCTAATTGTATTGTCGCTGAACGTCACGATTGTGTAAAATTGTTAGAAAATAGCAATATTCTAAAATCTAGTACCAGTAGTGATTGCATTGGAACTAAGGGCAAGAATTAACCAGTTCTCGTCCCCCCCACTGAATCGTAGCATATTAATCACGACAAGGGATAGTTCGAATGGTATTCCTTGTAATACAGTCAACGAAAACGCAAGAGTGAGGCGTCTTTGTGGGTCCATGGACATATTATATGCATCCTGGAACGAAAGTTCGGACGGTGTTGGGGGGGTGTCTGTGATCTCTGACGCTACTTCGTCCTCGTAATCCATTGCACTGTGTTTTTATCTGCCCGTGTGTTTTTATCTTCAGGTATATTGTAGAAAATCGACAGACTATTTTGATTCTATATGGTTGTTCAAGGACGATCACATGGAAAGTCGCAAGATAATACCATTATTTATGTAGTGGCCTTTGTGGTCATTACCCTTATTTTATACCGATGCACTCTTCCAACCGAAATCACCGCGGATGCGGTTGAGAATATAAGTGACGATGTGGGGTTTAAGGTGGTTGAAACCGAGAACCAGAAAGATGGGACGAATGAAGCAGTTACACTGGGGGAAGTGGGTGTAAATAACGGAGAGAAGGTGCTGCTCGCCTCTGATGAACCTGATTCCACCGGGAAAGACAAGGTGGTAAAACAGCGCTCGTCAAAGGATTACAAATATTATTATGTTTCGGCTGTTCTGGGTGACAAGGAACAAGCCGCCAATAAACTCTCCGAACTCAATAGGCGTGTACAGTATTTATTACAGACTGTCGATGAAAGTCTTGATGGTGGTAAAAAGGTGTATTCTGAAGACGGGACGGACATAACCTCTAATATGAGAATGTTGGTCAAAAAGCATTACAACAAACCCCTTCCTGTCGCGGAGTATAATTCCCCGAACGACAAGACGGTGGGTAGCAATTCGGACAAAGGCATGTTACTGGAAGTATGTTTAAGAAGCAAATACGACCCCAAAGAGTGGAATTCGGATAATACCTTGTTTAGAGTAATGTCCCATGAACTTGCCCATTCTGCGGACCCCAAATGGAGAGGGGACGGAGACCACGCACATGGTCCGGAATTCTTTAGGTTGCAGAATCACCTCTTAAAGGTCGGGGGTGACATAGGTGTATATAGTTGTTCGGAATACAAGAGAAGCGGGGGCAGACATTGTGGTCTCAAACTTACAGAAGCCCCGGCGTGTTAAAAAATATAGTTTATGTGTAATATGACAATTATCCAAAAATGGCACTGAAAATGACACAAAACAATCGTTCTCCAACTCCCACTCTTATGCAACGTGTTACTGCACTCCCACCGAACTTGAAAATTGCTATGGTGTGTTTAATCACACTTGTGGTGGGATACTTGATTTGGCATTTCTTTAAGCCAACCCCTAATCCCGGGACCACCCCCGGGACCACCCCCGGGACCACCCCTGGTGATACATCGCCGAATGTCCCATCCGATGGGGAAATCATACCAACCCCCACCCCCCCTCCCACCACTCCTCCCCCATTACGTAAAGTTGCTACTAGTGTGATTGAGGCCAAGGATCTTAAGGACGTGGATAAATATGTACAGGTGGAAATGACACTACCTAATGGTACGGACTTTAATGGGGCTGGTGGTCTTTCGTGGAGGAAAAATTTCGATTCATTCGGTATTGGTATTTACTTCTACAAGGGTACTCTGGTCCTAGAAGGAGGTGGTATTAAACAGACGTTACGTGACGTCTCGCCCCCTAAACACGGAAAAAGCCACACCGAGAAATTCAGGTTGCGTTTTACGCAAATTGATGGGAAATGGGCGGTGGCAATTGAAAAGAACAATGACTTTATTGCATGGAATTTCTTCGTCAACAAGGACAAAGCCGCAGCAAAGAAAGCTTTTATGAAGCGCATCCACGAATTGTCAATGGTGAGCTATTACGGGACTACGGGGGCTGTTAACAGTCTGAAGCTTGAAATTATGTAATTCAGGTCATACCAATACGTCAAATTTTTTATATGTCAATTAAAGAGCAACAAAGAACATGAAAGCCGTTACAAAAGATAGGTTGATCAAATTTTTTATTCTTGTTGTCTTTGTTATAGTCTTAGTTGTTTTGTTGGTTTTTGACCCGGAGCTAGACAATTATGGTGTAACTGTGGACAATATCAAGAAGGAAATCAGTTATATATGGAATGGAGAATCCACTGATGCCCCCACTCCTGGTGAGACACCTCCCACTCCTGGCGAGACACCTCCGACGCCCACGCCGACACCCACACCGACACCCACGCCTGTCCCGCCAGCCCCAACGCCTGTGCCGCCAGCCCCAACGCCTGTCCCGCCAGGCCCGGCGCCCCCAACAGTACCAGACATATGCAAATATCATAATCAGAAAGTAGACAGGAAGAAGTGCTGGAATGAACGGACATGTATGTGGGTATACAGTGGAACAAACCCTGGTAGAGGTACATGTAATAACAGAACCTATGGTGCTCCTATACCAGGGGGGTGTGAATCAATAGTGAATGATCATCATGGATGTAACCACAGAAACGATTTCTGTGAAATTAAAGACGGACTGTGCACTACACGTGACCCGATAGTAGACCCACCACCACCAACTCCGCCCCCCCCTACTCCCACGCCGACGCCACCACCCACGCCGACGCCACCGATCCCTGCACCACCTCCCAATCCATGCCGGTACCACAACTTAAAAGAAAGCCAAATCTTTAATAGGTTGGAATGCAGGCAAGAAAGTGAGTGTATGTGGTATGTCGAGCCCAATCAGGACGTCAGTAAGGGTATTTGCCTGAATCGGGTACTGGGTGATTATAAAGACTGTACTCTTATAGACAAATCAAGATGTAACGAACACGGCGACTGGTGTATGCTTGCGAACAAGAGGTGCACACTGAGAATACCTGCACCCCAAGCTGGTTATCCCGCTCCACCCACACCCACGCCGACACCAACACCCACGCCGACACCAACACCCACGCCGACACCAACACCCACGCCGACACCAACACCCACGCCGACACCAACACCGACGCCACCATCACATGATTGCAGTAGTCATGGCACAGGATCTTGTAGGCGCGACGACTTGTGTATGTGGAAGGGCGGAGAAAATCAGTGTAAGGCCAGAGAACATAGCGAACCATGCAAGAAGTGCACATCAATAACCGACAAAGCCATGTGTTGGGAGAATAACGACTGGTGTCAATGGGCGGCGGATAACAAGTGCGAATACAGAACTGGTAACCCATACTCTTGTGACGGTTCCACGCCAACACCGACACCAACACCGACACCAACACCAACCCCACCGGCTCCTCCTTCCAGTAGTAGTATATGTGTGTACAATGGCTGTCTCCCCGGACGCTTATCAAGTGTGAAACCTGTCAATACCGGAGATGCGGTCGATGATGCAGTTGTCGCTTTATTGAAGTCGTTCAAAAAGAATAGCGTAACCGTGTCGTATAATGGTGCATTTGGGTACAATGGGAATTCTTCTCTTAGCTCCAAACAAGCTAGAAAGGTATTAGACAAGGTAGCCCAATTGACAGCTCTTCCATCATCAGGACTTGTTCTTATGTGCTCCCAGGACTTTTTCGGCAGTGTTATACAAGTTATGAGTAAATCGGGCAATTCCACTGGAAACGACAGGGAAAATACCCATCTCATAGCAAACCCTGCATTCCCAAACTTTAAAAGCGTAAGGGTTCTCACATACTCATACGACACAAGTGCTTGTGGGGCTTGTAATTTCTAAAAAATATTCTAATCTTATTGTGTACAAGATAAGTAGTAATGAAACAGCGCAATATATTGGTTGTAGTTATATCCGCCTTATTGTTATGTGGTATTGTGCTTTATGCTGTTCAGTATTACAGCTCTTCTTCTCCTCCAGTGCAAGCCGAATCTATCGCCGAGATCCTGGAAGATCAAACGAAGGGTGATGCCGAGCCGGATTCATTCGGAACATATCCAGGAGAAGAGTATGTGGGACAATTTCGTAACGAAGGCAGGATTCCGGTGGCTAAAACCGCTAATAATAAATGGGTTGTGACTACGACGACTTCGGGCCAGGGGGAATGCGACGAACTCAAACGCACCCTCGAGCGTGTATGTTCTCCATTTCAAGCTATGAGCACGCAAGTCGAGACTGCTACACTGGATACGTTTTGTTCATTTGCCTTGAATTGTGACAAGAATGTGGTGGATTCTGGTGTGCTCTACGAACATATATCCCGTACCGAAATCGAACCCGAAAGAGAAATGCACATTGTCGCCAATGTGTCGAGTTGGGGGCTTGATCGTATTGACAAACCCGAAAGAGACTTAGACGATTCTTACAAACCAGAATTTAATGGGGAGGGAAGTGTTGTTTACGTAGTCGATACCGGTATCAACCTCGGACATGTCGATTTCAAGGACAGGATCGACACAGATAAGAATATGATGAAAGATGGTAACCAGAACGCCAACGACGGAAACGGCCATGGTTCTCATTGTGCGGGTACTGTTCTTGGTAATTATTATGGTGTTGCCAAGAAAGCAACCTTGATCGGTGTTAGAGTATTAGGCGACAACGGGTCTGGTTCTACAGGAGTAGTGGCCAATGGTATTGCATGGGCAGCCAACGATTGGAAAGCGCGTTTCAAGAATAAAGGCAGGGGTGGAGTTATTTCGATGAGTCTTGGGGGTCCAGCTGACAGTGCAATGGACAAAGCTTCAAAGGCCGCATCCGATGCAGGGATGATCGTTGTTGTTGCTGCCGGAAATGATAACAAAGACGCCTGTTCTGTGTCACCAGCCAGGGCCGGGGGCAAGGCCAGGTCAAGTTTTGGTGTTATTACGGTAGTCTCCAGTGATATAAAAGACGCTCGGTCCAGTTTTAGTAATTATGGTGAATGTACAGACATTATTGCCCCCGGAAGCCAAATCACTTCTGCTTGGAAAGGAGGATCTACCACGAAAAACACGATCTCTGGTACTTCTATGGCAACTCCGCATGTGGCAGGTGTATGTGCCCAACTTCTACAGAAACACAACGGGGATAAGAGAAAGGCGATGACCGAGTTGTTTACCATTGGTGCAATGGGTAAAATCAGCAAGGCGAATCCTGGAACCCCAAACCAGCTTCTTCAGACCCCCACCAATGGTGAAGTTACCGGTCCTATCCCACAACCGCCTGTACCACCGAAAATCGCGATATGTGCTGCGAAAAACAGATGCATGTACACAACCTCCATGAGTGACAAGAAGTATAAGTGGCACGTCATAAAAATGTCATTATTCGGTAAGGACTCATGGGAGCCTAGCGATCTTAAGTATCCAGTAATCTTCTTGGACGAGTGGGACCCCGAAGACAAGCGAGCCTGCGGCACTCGTGGTGCTTTCAAGGGACCAGACGTTATGGGCGAAATCCGGACACTATCCGGGGCAGTTGTTTTTGTCGAAAGAGGGGATTGTGGGTTTTATGACAAGGTTAAGCTTATGCAAGATCGTGGTGCCGCGTTTGTGGTTATCTACCAGGATAATAACGCTGTCCCTTTCAATCCTTCTACAGATAAGAATGGAGTCCTCCTTATACCTTCTGGTATGATTAGCAGAGATCACAAAAACTATATGAAAACTGCGATCATAAACAATGGTGGTTATCTTAGTATCAGTAAAATCTAGTTACCTTTGAGTTCATTTTTTAGTGTGCGTAGTTTTGCGCGTAGTGGTTGAGCCTCCTCGTTACTCAGTCCTATAATACTACGTTTTGTTGCTGCGATATCACGCTCGATCGTAGATCTAAGACGACGCACTTTGGGTTCCTCTTTGGGTTCTTCCTTTGGTTCCTCTTTGGGTTCTTCCTTTGGTTCCTCTTTGGGTTCCTCTTTGGGTTCTTCCTTTGGTTCCTCTTTGGGTTCTTCCTTTGGTTCCTCTTTGGGTTCTTCCTTGGGTTCCTCCTTGGGTTCTTCCCTGGGTTCTTCCTTGGCTTCCTGTAGGGTTTCTTCAACCTTCTTCTTCTTCTTCTCCTGTAGGCCAGACTTGAAGTGTGGGCAAGCTCCCTTGTTCATTCCGAGTGCGATAATGTTTTCACTCGTAATGTCTTCCTTGATTTTTCCGGATTCGTGAACGAGTCTGCATACTTCCGTAGCCTCCTCTCTCGTAAAAGCCCATTTTGATGGGGTAATCCGTTTCTTAGACGTCACGCTTTTGTATAGACTCTTGATTGCTTTAGTGGGGAATTCCATGGTGTATCTATGCAAATACACTAGAAAATTATTTGTCTAATTCCAATGGCCCCAATTTAATTTTCTATCGCAAGTTTTAAAGAAGACTCGAGTGTGAAAGCATGAGTCGCCATCATGCCAATTCCGGAAATGATTCATTATTGATCCCATACCATGTTGCACGAGGAGACGACCTCCTCCAGGACCAAGCATTCTCCCACGATGCAATCATGCGTGGTTTGAATATTATGGCCGAAAAATACAACGTCGGTACACTTGCCTACAGTCCCATCCTCAGAGAACGTTTCAAGGAGATTTACGAGAGGCGATATGCCACGGACGATGGACCGGACCAGTTCCAACTTCCTAACTATGCTCCGTATGTAGACGACGAACTGGCCAACATGTACGGCCTTGACACAGAGGAGCAGAGTGGTGGTGGTACAATTGTCGGTGACAAAGAGTCGTTCGGGGAGGCTATTGATCGTATGTTGGATGCCGCTGCTCGTGAAACGTCAGAGGACGCACCGGGTTTGAGCCAGATGATGGACCACTACAAGAACGAAGAGTGGGCACGGTATGGCGTGGCAAACGAGGTCCCGTACGCTCACGCCGATCCCGATGTCACACTGTTCCGTAACCCAGAGGGTGGATGGTCTGCCTTTGACAGGCCCGCGGCAACGAGTGACAGGGCCAACGTCATTGATATGTACCAGGGTGTCCCAGACTATACATTCCCCACACCCCATTCTGGTTGGAGTATAGACCGCGAAGGTGGATACTGGGATAACCTAGAAGATCGGGACGAAGTGGCGACTGGCTTTTAGTTATAAAATTTCAAACAAAAATCTGTTTGTACTTTAAACACCAATGGAAACTAGCCCAGAATTCAGTAATTTTTATGCAGTGAACTCCCATTTCCCAGACGCACTACCACCACCGGTAGTCATGAAGAGAAGTAACGCGAGCGGGAATCTGCAAGGTCTCTTCGAGGCAGGAAGGTATATTAGCTATGCGACACCAGAAAATGCGCGCATGCGCGGGGCCGTCCCACTCCCTGGAAAGGAAGTGGCTAAATATAACGTAGCCCCACCACTCCCAACCGACGAGGAACTGTACAAACGCGGTGTACAAGCGTGGCAGTATTCGGATGACTGGAGTCCCCAACAAGCGAGCGCACTTGCGATGAATGCACATTTTTCCAACGACTGGGCCAGACCCGAACGACAAGTGGCAGAAGCGGGGTGCTCGTGTAAGAACAAAAAGAAGTAAATAAAACAATTAATTACTATGTTGGTAAGGCTTCACGGCCAGTCCCATCGCGTATAAAGTCGCTTTCTTGTCCATTGCGCATTCTGTTGTGTTCGTCTATGGCCGCCTGATGTTCTACAGATCGTGCCTCCTCTTGTTGTGGGACGGGCGGTGCACTCTGACTCTCTTGGAATAACGGTTGGTCATCTGGAAACTTTGCTTCCCACTCATTATTGATTGCGACCATTGCAGCCTTTATCTGGTTAATCTCATTCGTGAGCATTTTGTGTTGCTCTCCGAGTTCCTGGCCGAGTGCCACCATACCACTCTTCTTCTTTTCGAGGTCTTCTTTTAACATAAATGCCGTGTTAAGGTTACTCTCGGATTCCATAGAGTTAAGCATGTCGTCATGCCCACTAGAAGACTCATTTCCACTGAACATCTGCCCGTAAGTGCTCTGGTTGTTTTTTGCTTCGGCCATGTTCTGTTGAATGGCGGCGTGTGCTTGTCCAAGCTTCCCTCTTAGGTTGTCAAGAGCGTCGCGCATTTTAACCTTCTCCAACGCAATCTGTTCAGCCCTCCATCTCTGTTGGTCTTCTTCTGTAATACGATGTTCCGTTTCTTCGTCTTCTACGGTCTCATTTACCGGTTTTTCGGTGAGAAACCCAGAACGTTTGTTCATGTAATAAACAATCCCTATTAGGGTAATCGCCGCGACGGAGACAAGAAACACTGGGTTCTTTGTGATTGTTTTAGCATTTTGTAGCATTGCTTGTGTACTACTCACCCCCCCGCTCTCGGTAACAGGAGGAGGAGGGGGGGCGTTTGATTCGTGTCGTTGTATCATCCCGGTATTTTGTGGGACACCAGTGTTTTCCACCGACGGGATTTGCATATGGGATGCCTCCCACGCCCCGGTGTCTTGAGTCAGCGAAACCGATTTACGCTTCTTCTTCTTCTTCTTCATACTCTTTAGAACGGGATTCATGATCATCATATTTGCAAACTTGTTCTTAATAACCAAAACGATTTTACATACTAAACTTTATTTTCAACGTTTTATATTCAATTATTACACCACACACGATCAATGGCTATGTCCAAGACCACAGAGAAAACAGGTGGTGGTACAGAATTACAGATAGCACCAAAGGCGTCTTTTCTACTTAAATACGGCAATGGTATGTTTATACCATGAAGTGCCGCTACTTCGTCTACAAACAAAGACCTAACTCCATTAGGGGCCACTCTTGCATCGGCGATACATGGTTTGAATTCGGAAACTATTGGCCAGTGTTTCTTGTTTATAGTTGGTGCAGGAAGAGAGGCTTTGTACAAACTCCTTCCGTTGTATGGATGTAACATGTACGTTTTGGTGTTTATCACGTCCCCTGCAACCGCTTGGTTGCTAGTAGCAGCACGACCCACTTCCGATTTTATTTCCAATACAACCGTCTTGGTATTTCCACAAACACCAATGAAAAAGGGTTGAATTCTGGATTGGGGGACCTTATAGTAAGAACAATTTAAATCAAATGACACCCAGTGGTACTTCCGCTTCACATCATCGGCGTATTGAGGAGTCGTAATGACCAGACGGGGTTTGTACCATTCTATAAGCCTGTGTGTAATCTTTTCGCTGAAAGACACAAGGATATCAACATTTCTAAGGCAGTTGGGCGCATTTTTCACATTCGGGAAATTGTGTTTAAAACATCGCCTATATTTTGGGTCTAGTTTCGTTACATAAACTGTCACACCCTTCACTAGAAGCTGGTGCACTGTTGTCCCTATACCAGGGGACACAACCACCGCTACTACCATAACACCAACAATACCATAATACTAACACAAGACTTTTTATATGTGGTTTAATTTATGTCAAACAGATGTTTGTGAGTATTTTGCGTAGCAAGCAGTATCGCCCCATATACGATGCCCCAAAAGTGGGTACACGTATTATCAGACGCACTGCATCCCCCGCCAGTTCTCTATCAGACGACGAAACGTACACATTGGAACCGTTCACTCTGCTTCTCCCGGAACACACAGACGAAGAGACGGTAAAGAACAGAAAGAAAGTTACGAAAAAGGCACCGGGTGGAAGTATTGGCGACGACGGTGAAATAGAACACAAACACAAGTGGATATGCACAGTGTGTAGGAAAAACGACTGTGTTATACTCTAATACCCCAAAAATCTAAGAAATGTCCAAATCGCACCGCTCCCACCCAATACCGATGCCAAGGCAAGTTCTGGCCCCGTAAAATATAATGCTAACGCGCCAATAATCGCGCCACCAACACCGCTGGCTCCGAGTGTTTTAAATGTGTCTGTCCAGCTCTTATTCTTTCGTGGGGTGAATACAAACGAAATGAATCCAAAGCCAACTATGAGAACAATACCATATTGAACCCATTCGCCGCCATATTGAACCCAATCACGAAAACTTGAATTTGCAATGATGGCTAAAAGTATACAAACTGATAGCACCTGGATAATGAGAATGGCGTTTTGTACTGGCACAGGCAACGCAGACCCATTGTTGTTTGGGTCGTTTAGCATGTAGACTACAAACGCTATTGCAAATGCGGCGACGATAAACACATGGGCTGGATATTGTTGCATAAAACTGTATGAAGAATCATACCTGTTTTTATCCGCGAACCACAGAATAAGAGCTGTAAGTAGAAGTATGACTAGCAAATGTTGATCCGCGACAGATTGTTTCTTTATTGCACCTCCTTTGGGTTTACCTCCCCCAAAAAAACTTTTTAATATGTCCATTCCTCACTTCTTAGTAATAAAGATTTTTTTCTGTGTGTATTTCTAAAGAGTTGTAATCCGGTGACATTGAAGATGGGGGCCCAAACTTCTATCATGGAGACCAAAATGGAAAAAGAGATTACACAAACATCCAAGAAGAATCTTGAATCCAGCATTGAGGCTTCTTCTCAGGTCGCATGTCAAAACCTTCAGGAGATCAAGGACTCAACCATAGACTGTCATGTAAAATTTGGGGTACAATCATGTGACGGTCAGGCGATAATGGATTTTGTGGGACAGAATACCATGGAGGATACGACCAAGCAAGATATCATTGATATTACGAGTCAGATGAACCAACAGGAAATGTCTGGCGTTGCACTTCTTCAAGCACAGACCAATATTCAGAGAACAAACGAAAAGGTTGCGTACAAGCAAATGCAGGAAACCAACATGACCTTGTCCACGGACTGCAGTATCAATCTGGACCTGTTTAATGTCCAACGAATTCAGAACACGGAATGTAAAGATAAGGGGTCGATTACTTTTGCGGCACAGAAGATCACGGCTCTGGCAATGGCTTCGTGTGCATCTAAACAAGGGGGTAAAACCGAGTCTTCACAGGGTTTGACGAAAATGATGGAACAGGGAAGCACACAGAAACTAGATGGCGTGAGCCTGATGGATATACTGTTCCCGATGATTATGGGGCTTGTCATGGTATTTTTTGGTCCGATGCTCTTGGCCAGGGCCGCGAAGAGAGCCATTGATGTTGGGCGTTATGCCACCAAACAAGAACAGCCTCCACCAGGCCCAATGACGAAGATGGCCAAGTGGGTATTTGGGATTTTCTTTATACTCCTTTTTGTTTGGTGGCCTTGTCCTGTTGGGGCCTGGTACTTGGGCGTGTGGCCATACGGCGAACCCGCTAAAGATTTTAAGGATTCGCCGTGTATTAATGGCAAACTCAAGAAAGATGTGGTTGACACTAATAAGTTCGTACAATGGGACGGAGGTTGTGCTTACCAGGAAGGGACAGTGTGCTCCGAATCCGACAAATTGTTCAGTTATAAATGCGGGATATTCTCGGGGAGCTGTACAGACCCCAGCGAAGAAATGAAAAAGGAAATGGACGCGTACAAGGCGTATGTAAAACAGTGTGGTAAAACTCCCAGAAGCGTCGGGGAATGTACTGGGGTGTCATTATACTCAAAGAGTACACCGAAAACCGATAAGATTGACGGGTGTAAAGTGTGTACTACTGGTCCATACAAGGGAGGATTCGTCAAAGAAGATGCTGATTGTGGAACGGCAAAGGCACAATACAGAAAATTCATGGTGGACGAGGAGCAGAAAGGGGCTACACCGTGCAAGGATGAAGAAGGGGAGTTTTGTACCTCTGACGTAGAGGCGTACAAAACTGAATTCCCTGACGATTGTGATGATGTAGGGTACCAGAATATCAAGCGGAGGGTGTCTGGTTTACTTAGGGGGACATGTGACACACTTAACGCTGTCGTACCAGAAGGACTTAAAAACACCGATACTAACACTTTTTCGGTGTCTAATCAATGTAGCGCTACCGCTCCTGATTTCATGCAGTGTGGTGATAATGGTAAATGCTGGTATATCCCGGCAGGGTGTGTTTACAAGGAGGGTACACGCCCTAAAAAACTGACATCTGAATCCGAACTGAAAGATTTCGATTGTTCCAGTGTGAACAAGAAGGTGCTTGCTGCATGCAGGAACGATTTCACAGAATGTACAGATCCCCATTATCTAGAGGATAGTGGGTATGACAAAGGGGCAGAAGAATTGTGTAAAAAAGCACACGAAAAATGGGAAGGTCTACATATGACTCTTCTTTGGGTTACCATCGGAATATACCTATTCTTGCTTTTCTTGGCAATCGGGATGACTGTTGTGGGTGGAAATCGTGACAGGAGGGCTTTCGAGGCGAATAAGTCCGGGGGGGTAGCATCAACAATGGCAGCTTTCAAGCCGCAAAAATCCGGGAAGGTAGCACCAATGTAATTAAATTTTATCTTGCTTTCTAATAAGTATAAACATACAATGTCTGATTTGGGTAGAGCGGGTGTGCATCTTGAGCTGGTCCAAAAGTTGACACAGCTGTTCAGGGAACCGACATTTGACAACATTACAAACATCCTGATCTATACTATGCAATTTCTAGGGAGATTAAAAGGGGTTCCTGGGCAGAAGAAGAAGGAAATTGCGGTTAATTCGATCGTTTATTTTGTAGATATTACGGATATGACAGGTAATCTCGAGCCCGTTGTTTTGCGCATTCTTCCGGGTATGATTGACAACCTTATCGCTGTGGACAAACACAGTCTGGTCATCAATCCCCGTGCCAAAAACATATTCCGTAAAGCACTGGGTCTTGTTAAATCCATACCGCCGTGTAAGGGCTGTAAAAAGTAAACCAACCGATAAAATTTATTTCTGTGTTTTAGTTGTAAAGATGAGTACGTCGATAGAGATCAAGCATACTCTGATCGAGAAGATCGTCAATAAGGACATGCAAGAGGTTTCCGAAGAGATAGCGGAACAATCAAAACCGATTGTTTGTAATAACATTGTCTCTATTCGTACGACCAAGGGGTGTCCAATGACTGGCGCTAAACAGGTGTGTAACGCACACGGGAAAAGCAAGTTGTTTTCTGAACCCACCGTCAACGAGAAACTTGGCGAAAAGGTCGAGGATTCCTTGAAGGAGACCCTGACGTCTAAGGTAGAAACACTTGACATAAAGGTGAAGAAAAAGAAATCCCCCATGCGTCTAATTCCAAGGCACCAACTAAAGGTTAGTAGCTTCGTGGATAAAAGCACTATATCTATAACCAAGAGTATCAAGACGCGTATGAAGACTGTCTGCGACAATGCCGTGTATGGTATGAATGTACAGTTAACCCAAGGGACGACATGCAAGGCCGGTGGTTCTATAGAATTTGGCAATCAGCGTATAGCGGTTGCGTCTCTTAGTACGTGTGCTGTAAACACATCTGGACAGGACACTACTGATTACAATGACGGTAAAACCGAACAACTGATGGCGATTCTTGATGCAATGGGGAGGGATTTTGTGCCTAAAGGTATAGATCCGGTTCTGAGCAACTTTCTTGTCTATTTCACGTTTGCAGTTATTATCTTCTTTTCTGGACAGGTCGTGTTTTACCAAGGACAGGGTGAACATGTAAAAGTTGCAAAGGGGTTTTGTATTGTTGTGTCATTGCTGTTACTTATATTTACATGGAAAGTGTGGCCCGGTGATTGGGCACTGGAAAATGGTGGAATGCCCTTTTCGTACCCCTACACCGAAGATGGGCTAGATGGTGACCCGTTGTGCAAAGATGGTAAGCTGTACAGGGACATAGCCGTCTCTAAATTTGGTTTTCTCAAGAAAAAGCCCGACGGTGAATACGAAATAAGTGGTTACGAACAATGTGGTGTATTTGGAGGGGAGTGTGGTGGTACAAAACCCGCCACTGATTCTGATGCGTTCAGGGAAGCAAAAATGGCATGTTTTGAAGCCCCGGTTGGGGTAGTAGACAATTGCGATACATCTACTCTCTTCGACAAACTCACAACAAAGGTAGAGTATGCGGGTTGTAAAAAATGTGATGGTAGATACGGTTTATTCGATGCAGATGCTGATTGTGAAACTGCACCAGACCCTAATCCGGCTATTTATGGTAGTTTCGGGCCAGTTACCGGGATAGATGGTGAAAAGATAGGAAATATATGTCCCCCCAACACCCCCGCGTGCATTTCAGACATCGATACATATGTAACCGCGTCCCCTGGGGAATGTACCAACGTTATGTACCAGAAACAGAAGGAACAAGTGGTAAGTATTTGGGGGTCATGCCAGCGCCTTCTTGCCAGGACACGAGGTATTACCGGTTCTATAAAAGAACGGTGTCCTCCGAGACTTCCCGATTATCTTGAGTGTGACAAGCACGGGGCTTGTACTTACGAGCCGCCTTCCCCTACACAGAAAAAGGGGTGTGCTAACGACCTTACTGGGTGTACAGATCCGGGTTATCTTATTGATAAGTCGGTAGACGATATGCTGTCTGAGCGATGTGGACAGTTTTTGGAAGATTATATCGATGCGAGGAACAAGACAGGGGTGGTTATTTTCATTTACTTCTTGTGGTTCTGTATTATTGCCGTCTGCTATATTGTCTGTTTGTTGGATAACAACAGAATGCGTTTGGCCGTACCGGTACCGGTTTTTGCGTTGTCTTCGTTCTTTTTGATACCTGTCGTGTACGCGATATTTGGCCCTAGGGGGCTAGTAATGGCATCACAGTCATCTGGTGAGTTTGCACTTTTAGGGGGGATAAGAATGGAAGATGGTGAGGTGTCAAGGACTGAAACAGAAGTGTACAGAAGGTATCTGGCGTTCGGGTCAAGCATTGCGTTTTTATTCTTTTTCGCTATGACATCGGCGTTGTCGCTACCCAGAAATAATTTTAAAAAAGAGAAGGTATGATGTAACATGGAAACTATTTTCAAGGTCCTTATTGCTTTTGTGGTAGTCATATTTGTACTGGTCTTATTGCCCCGATTTTTGATTGGAAGGCAGTTTTCCGACAAGACTATTATGCAAAAAACGAGAGAGGTGTACTCCAATACCCGTAACAAGATGCGAAGTGGTATGGGCTTGAAGACTGGTACTCAGCGAGAATTGGCCCTGAAAAAGAAAAGGTTCACCAAAAAGATGAAGAAACTTGAAAGAGAAGAGCGACGACGGCAAGCCTATGAGATTATGGATAAAAATAGATGGCGAAGAAGATAAAAATAGTGTCTTCTAAATAAGTCCCTCATGTTTAGAAACGTGTTACTATTTTTCTGTTGTGCGACATTGTGTGTGTTGTGTGATCCTGAGATGTGTGAAGAAGTCACAGAAGACGGGGGTGAAGATTAATTACTTCCCTTGTTCATTTATAAGCACATCGCTGATGCTTAGTAACTGGCTGAACGTGTGTACACAGTTTGGTCTGCATGTGATCGGGCAGTTTACTGGATGGTATTTTTGTGAGAGGTTGTACATGTAATACTGTTGTTTATCGATATTGTCATCTTCTATGGCAACCCTGTATTGTAACCAATCCTTGTCGTCCCCCAGACCGAACAATGAGTAGGCATTGCATGTTTTGTATGGATCTTCGCTGGTTTCTTCGATCATAGAAGGGAGGTCGAGTGCACAATAAACGACAGAAAAGAGCATAAAAGCAAGTACGCCGGATGATAGTATACGTGAACTTTGTCCTACTGGTTTTGTAGTAAGTACAAAGGAAATGGAGGCGAGTACCAACACTGTCACCAGGGTAAGTACATCACTCGAACTTACTGCACCACTCCTGTCCCTTATAAGATATAGGAGTCTAATTGATCCCAAAGCTATTATCTGTGGGACAGGCCAATTCCCTAAGTATATCACAGATAGTGTAAAAGGTACCAATGTCAAGGCAGGGAAGTACAGATCTATTTTATCCTTGTTAATGGCAAAGAAATCCATCTCGTTTCTACTCTACTACTTGTTCTATAAATCATATATTTCTTTAGTTTTTTAGTATACGTCCGAGTTGTTCTTCTCTATGTATTCGTTTAGTCTGGCAAGGTGCGAATGGCACGCGTCCTTGACCGATCGTTTGGTCAAAACCTTGTACGTGGGGGTAAGCATGAGGTTCCTGAAAGAGATGGCGTCGAGCGAAGATGGGGGGTCTTGGATGTACAAGCTTTTCATGGCGTTCCACATTTCATCCCTTTGATTTACACATGCCTTGGCATGAGAGTCATTGCTTGCCGCAAGCGTTTTGTTTCTGCGGTCGTTTACGGTGTCGATCTCACTCAGTTTCCGTTTCTTTGTTGTTTGGTTGTACTCAGAACTGTTTGTGCTTTCAAGGTCGTCATCGTGTGTAATAGAACTACCATCCCCGTCCTGCATAATGGTGTCCTGGTCAACTTCTTGTATAGTCTCTTGTATAGCGAATTCGGAATCTTGCAGGTAGCCAAAATCGCCAGAGGTGTAGTCTGAACTGTATATAGACCCCACAAGGTATCCGGCATCCCCATCTGGTGCATCTTCCTGTTCAATGGCACTTTCAAGTGAGTTATCCCTTACGTTCTCTACCTCGACAGTCGTTTCTTGTATGGTTTCGAGTTGTTTACCAGGATCCGTGGCGCCCAGTAGCAGGGAGGTGAAGTCTGACTCGAATGCTCGTTTGTTTCCAGCGGTGGTTATGCGCACAGTTATCTTCTCCTTATACACACCCTTTATGTCGAATGTTTGTGAATTCACGCGTGCCCTGCTCTTTTCCAGTATAAGACAGATGTCACTGTGCGCCACAACCGCTTTTGTGCAATACTTGTACTTTGTTTTACCGGATTTGGGACATACAATAGAGGAACGATGATCCTGGATACTACATCTCCCATCACCTCTGTCTCCGCCACTCTTCTTGTTCTTCTTGTTGTAGTACGCGAGTTTGAAGTGGATGTCGAACTCTTCTGCGAAGAAGCGCTTGGCTATAGCATAGACATGCTTCCATTGGAATTGTTCCCCTGGGCCTGGGATCACAGTTGATACCTCGTGTGGTGTTAAATGGGTGGCCTTCTCTATTCTGAAGCGCTGGTCTTGTAACCATTTCTGTATTTCGCTTTCGCCTTCAAGGCGGGCGTTACTTAGACCGGTGTGAAACTCGAACGCTTCAAAGATGTCCTCATTGATTTTCTCTATGGAACTGCCACATGCAAACATAAGTTTTGCCACCCACAGCCTCTTCTCATAATCGGTCACCTCGCTCTCTTGTGCCATTCTCGAAGCGGAACTGACCTCATGGGTAATAGCATTTGTAGTGTCTGTGATTTGGATTCTCATGGATGTAGTGATCTTGCGCTCCTTTGAGAGTTTTTCCAGTTCAACAGAATCCATGAAGATGACCTGGATAAAGCTTGTGAGTTTCTCTCGGCCCCGTAACGACATGTCCAATTTAGTCATCATGTTCGCAAACACCCCTGGTTCAACATTCTCCGCTATTCCGTAAAAGTGACGGATCTCGTTCTTTTCCATAAACACCGATGCCTTTGGTTGAGAAGGGATGAGCTCCGCCATTTGTCCCATCTTGTCGAGCATACGGTTACTGTTGTACTCGACGAGGTCACAGTCTCTTTGGTTAGCTACCTGGTTTGTGCGTTTCTCCTTCACTACACCCTTGAGAGTCCCCATGAACTTGAGGAATTCGTAGTTCTTTTTGTGGTCAAATGTGTCGTCAAAACTGTATTCCACGCCAGGGTCGCATGACTGTTGTAGCTTTATCCATTCCATTCGGAGATTTGTCAATGACCGGTTGGTCTCTGCCATGTTGTATGCCTGGATTTCCATGAGGCGGCTAGGGATCAGACTCCTCGAGAACGAGAAGAAACCATCATCGTCGGCATTGTCTGTATCGGCGAGTGGTTGTAAGAGGTATGCCTCTCTCTGGCGCTGTAGTGTCTCCATTGCCATTGCTGGTGTTATGGGTAGCGCTCCTTCATTGTCAGTACCTGATTTAGACAATGAGTTTATGAAGACATGGCATTGGTGTGACGATATGCTCCTCGCTCTCCCTCGCATCTGGTTGATTGCTCGTGCACAACAGCTTTTGCTTGTAGCATAGACAAATGCGGCATCGAAGTGTTCCTCGTTGAAATCGACCCCTGCACCCACAGTGGGGCTTATAATGAGGATTTTCGACTTGATCCATGTGCGGTTTGAATCTGACATTTCATTCTTTTCGGTCTCTGTGCTTTGACTTGTAATAGTGTCTATCTGTGTGTAAAGTTCATCAAGGTATTCGACCCGCTCGTCGCTGTCGGGGTCCCCGCCTTCGCTTCTGATCTTGGCCTCGATATTGAGCCGGATTTGAAAAACGGTTTGTTCGAGCCATTCCTTAAGCCGCTGGATCTGTCCTATGCTGTTGCTCGCGATGAAGATGTTCTGGCGTTTCACGACCGAGAGGAAAATGATCTTCTCCGCCCACTCGGCCTCGCCCTTGTACTCTATGAAGCTGGTTTTGATCCCGATATAGTGGTTGCGATGGTACCTAAGTCCGGGGATGGTGTAGTTACCGTCGTAGTCTGAGTACCCGCGTGCCATCCTTATAAACCGCTGTTCTCTGGGACCCATGTCCGCGTCGGCACACACTACCACCCCCGCACTTCTCACAAGACGGAAGAAGACATGCCATACATTATTGAGTTTCTCTTTTAGAGTGGACGAATCGAGGTGAGAGAGAAGGGAACACAGCTCGTCAAGAATGAGGATGTCGTGCTTGCATTTGAGCTTGGTGATGTGGTTGTTCTCGTCGCATTCCTGAAGAAGACGTTCTACCGAGTCCAACTGGAGCGCTAACTCGTTGTTCTGGTACAGGGTCCTGGACGGGGCGGTTTTGTAATAATCAATGCCCAGGGTTTCACTGGCATTCTTCGCAAGCATTACCCTGAAACTGATCGATAGGATGCGCGGAGATTCGCGAATTTCGCGGCATCTCTTGATAAGTTTTGCAACTGTCGTCGTTTTCCCAGTGCCCATTCCTCCGTGTAAAAGGTATGTTAATTTGTCGTCCTTATCTCCTCCGAGGTCTTCTGGCATTGACAGCTCGCGCATGTGCTGATCGTCGTCGTTTGGACCCGGCGGTGTGTCGTTATAATCTAGGACCCCAACCGCTATCTCGGGGGTGTAATCTGCGACAGGGGCGAGACCTGGTTTGACTTTGTTGTCCTGGTATACAGGAGAAGGAATAATGATCGCCCTGGTTATGGGACATTTATGGCCATAGCAATGGTAACCTACCGAGAAGTCGCAAAGGACGTAGACTCGCACCCTATGCTGCCCAGAAGCACATCCGAAGTAACAGTAACGGAATGCGTTGTTCTTGCGAGTCATACCCGGAACAAAGGCAGACATTTCGGCTCTCCATAGCCACCCAGGGGAACTGCCTGGGTCGGAGCGTTCTGCTTGGATAGCATTGCCGGGGTGGATTCCACCACAGACCGCATTGAGAATGCGTAATCCCACCTCGTAATACTCCTTCCATGACAGAGGAGTTTCCTTGATACTTTTCCCCACTGTATTTACAACCTTGATGCTGTCTGGCGGAAGCCTGCTTTTTAAACCTGTGAATATACCGTCTGTCTCACCGTCCGCTTCATTCGTTGTGAGTTCTCCAGCAACACCCATGATTATGTTCCCTCCGAGTGCAGATGTACCAACGCTTATTCCGGCACGCCTCCTCAATGCATCCCCTCTTTTGATAAGCCGAACGCCGATACCACGAGTTGCAAACTCGGCAGCCTTGACAACCATCGCATTTGTCATAAAGATCGGGGTATAGTTACCAGGGTTGTTGATTGCATCATATACCGATATGATGTAATCCTTCAGAGGGCGGTCGCGTGCAGTGCTTGGTTTTACGAATACCCTGGCCTTTGTCCAGTGTGTGTCAGACCTGAGATTTGAAGTTATTTTACAACATCCGACCATTCTCATATTCCGCTGACCATCACCGTAAACAGAATAGTCGACCATTACCTCATCAAAGGCATAATAATACCACTCTTTAAACTCATTGTCTTCAATGCACATATCATCAAGGAACTTCGCCATCAGTGCCGATGCGGCATGTGAGTCCTCTCGTGATCTGAAATAATGGCCGGCTTCTGTACTCAAAACAACATGAGCGGAGAACTTCACCCCTTCCCTGGAACTGTATGTGACCACAAGATCGTCTAGCGTAGCCTCTTCGATACCCAGAACGGTCTGGACAAAGGTGAGCAGGTAGGGGAGAAATTTCCCCTCGAACACAGCCTGTATCGCATCAAGCTCCAGTCTTGCTTCCTCTGTAGTAACACTGTGTGAAGAAGCTGTATCCCTTTCGACATCCAGGTAGAGTTTATGGGGAGTGCAGTTCATGATAATCTCCTCGAAGTGCCTCCCTGTTTTACCAAGGCGCTGGTATGCCTTTGCCAACTGGGACCAGTTGCGAACGACCGAGTACACCCGAACGGTATCTCCGTTGTTAATGTATCTCGATTTCGTGTATTTGTCAAACACGATCGCAGCCCGACGCCCGCGTGCATTCCCGCTCCCGGGTTTCCATTTGAGGTAGTAGTTACAAAGGAGGAGGACCATGCCACAATTATTGTTCTTAGGGCGACAATCGTCCCAGACCTTGCTCTGCATCAGATTGTGTTTGCCTTGTGTGGACAGTATCTCGACTCGTCGCTCATCTGTCGCGGACCAGAAGTTGTTCTTGTCGTTACACGCTGAGTACCAGTCAAGTCCAAGCACGTTCTTGGTAAGAGGGATTGCAAATTTTAAACCATTTACGTATGGCGTTCGCTTCGCACGATTCATGCATGCAATGAAATGAAATACGTCTTTCGTCGTCTTAGACGCTTCATCCTCACACTCTGTAACTTCTGCCAGTGTGGGGTTTGATGAATCGGCCGGTTGTGTGACTTGATTGCCATATAATAAACCAAGAGTAGCGCTGTCAAGTTCGATAAGCCCTGTAGGGAGTGAGCTTGGTAGAGACATGTCGTCGTCGCTTTCTTCTCCACCTACTTCTGTGTAGTGGGTGTCATACAGACTTTCGTCAAGTAACACCTCTTCTTCCTCTTCGATCGGCGTTTGTTTTTTTGTGCCCCCTTTGAGCCAATCAAGGACTGTGAAGGGGGGCATGTTACTTTGCAGATACAAAATATAAAATTTACATGTTTATTTTAAAAGAACAAAGAACGAATAAAAAAGAAATTTCTTCGGTTTTTTGATGTTTTGATACGATTTTGATGCTCCCCTATTAATGCATACACACATGCATGACATGCATACATACATGTATGCACATCAAAAAATTGTCACCACAGGGAGAATTGGCCGAATTTGAAAAAATCAATACTTCACGAAAATGACTGCATTGCTTTTTTCCCATCTTTACCTTGAGCCAAGAAAGAAAATTCTCCAATTTTATTAACCAAATGAAAAAACTACTCCCATCACTTCCAAGTCTGGTAGAATTACAGGTGTTACATACGAGCGGGTACTGCAATGTCTGTAACGTGGCAACACAACACGACATGACCAAATGTTTCTCATGTGATACACGGTTATGTTTGAATCACGACCATGGCATATTTACTGTCATCCCTCCTGTTTCAGAAGGGGTGTCATATGTTTGTGTAGAGTGTAGAAGAAAGCTTGCTCTCAATAGTAAAAGTAAAGTGACGTTCCTTTTAAATGTAAAAAAATCTTAAGATATCTCTCTCACTATGCGTCGCCAGTACTGATTGAGTTTGTTTTGAATTTGCTGCATATCGTTTCCACATGTCTCTGGCGGATTCCAGTGTAATATGATAGAAATGACAGTGAGGTCTGTGGTAAAGTCTCTGATGTTCTCTTCGTGTGCCCCGTCTTCCGGTGGTTCAATTGCCTGAGTGTCGATGTACCATGAAACCAGGTGTCTTTTCGTGTCGATCGGAAACAGGTACATAAGATTATTGAATGTGACCATAATGCTAGGATGAGAAGCTAAAGTAGGGTACTTTCGTCTAAACACGATCCTTATCGCTTTGGCGCAGATCTTGTCATTGGAGTTATTCCGCTCTGGGTAAGAGTAAATAGAATGAATTTTGGAGAGAGCTGTCGAGAGGACAAGCACCTCGTGCTCTGTAAAAATGTCCGGCATGGTTTCGTGTTTGCTTGTAAACTACAGAATTCTCAAATAAACATGTTTATTTTGCTGTTTTTTGTTTTTTGTTTTTTACTCGTTCTTTGTACTCTACTCTCTGGAGATTCAGACGAAGAAATTTCCCCGCGCCCACGTGAAGTTTTTCCCATTCGTCTTCTGTGATATTGGGCGTGTTTTCAAGGTACATGACTTTATCTATGTCGTGTAGCGCGGACTTGCAAGCGATGACTAACCCACCCGGATTACTCGCGGATTGCCCTACCCTAGATTCAATCGCTGTTCCGTTTCTTATGGCGGCTTTTAAATCGGGATCAGAATCTCCGTTTCGGGTTATGTATTTCATGTACAGGCTTTCCGAAAACTCGATTGCTGTTTCCAGGTTTTGTTTGTTTACCAGAACGTTCGGGTTCTCGTTGGGGAGCTGTGCTTCTGCACAGGCCAGCGCTTGGTAAAGGTCTCCCACCTCTAGATTATCAAGATTCTGGTAGTTACTCTGTGGGTCCGCGTATATATCCATTGCAAATAAAAAAAAGTAGTCGTATGAAAAATGTGTTCTATGTTTAAGGGTCTGTATGAGTACCAAAAAAAGCCTCTCGCATGACAGTGGAAATAAACATGTTTATTTTCAGGGTAGTCCCGGGAGTGGTTCCAGGGGTAGTCCCAGTAGTCCCCCAATTCATCCTAACTCGATGGAAGCGACGAGCGACAAAAAGGCGCGGATTCGCGGCCTTAAGGACGAGATAGCCGCCAAACAGAGCGGTGAAGACATGTGTGGGTTGGAAGCACCGGTTGAAAAACGGCACAAAACCATGAGTAACCGCAGGAACGAGCAAGAAAGGAGCATGCGTAAAACCCAGAACATGGTGCGCACCAGAAAGAGAGAGGAGGCCATGGCAAAAGCGGCTGCGCCACAGACAAGGAAAAGAAAGAGTAACAACCGGAGTAATGTGATAGACTCTGTTGTTCCAGTGGAAATTGAACACGAGAAGGTCCTGAAGAAGCTGGAAGGGGATAAGCAGCTTGATATCTACATGAAGAATTACCACGAGTTCATACTCAACCAAGCGCGCGCTCTCGGAGAAGCAAGTGAAGCCGACAGGGTAGAAGACGAAGAAAGAAAGAAGGAAAAGAAAAAGGCACAAGAAGCCGAAATGTTGAAAAAACACGTAGCCTCTCTGACCCCTTCGTTGGTTTTGTTGGCGTCAGTTGTCCCCCATACTACCAATGGTCTACCGTCTAGGTCCACGCCGTCTTCCTCTTCTCGCTCTATCAACTCGTATTTTCGCGGACGTAGTGGGAGGAGTGTGAGTCGCGCTGAACGCGAATGGAGAAAAATCTACCACGAGAAGGTTAAAAACGCCACGTATATTGTCACGGACTGGCCCAATACACACAAAGACAATTCAACCGATGCTATAAGTGCAAACAAGGCGAAGGTGGCCAAGGACATGAAATGTGTAGAGTGTAACACGTACTTTTTCGTCGACATGAAACACGGTCATTTAAGTTGTCCCACGTGTGGTGCAACTGCTCGAGGCGGAGAAGGGGTGGGTTATCAGGCGACATTTTCTCACCAACAAGCGACACAGAAAGGGGCTGCGCCTTATGACAGGCTTGCACATGTAAGTATTGGACGGTGTTTAGTTATGGTTTAATTCCATTCGTTGGTGTTTGGTGCGTTGTTCCATACGTTTGATAGATCGTCTTGTCTGTACACCCCCTCGTGCTGTTTAAAGCTTGGTGGGGTATTGACACTTTGTTCAGTAAAAACTACTTTCTGGTTACTCTGGGTCTGGTAATGGTTTTGTTGTTTTGTCCTGAGTTTACCGAAGTGGTTGTATGTCGGTTTATTGTGTTGTTTTTGTCTTGGTTTTTTTGCGTATTTTTGGGAAATGGGCGAACCCTTTTTATAACCAGCCTTGCTCATGGCCGTGTTATACCCCTTCGTAAAACCTTCGTTGTATCCCTGGTTGTATGACATCCATACTTCGCGTTTATGGTCGTCTTCTGTCGGTACAGGGAATTGATTGGGTGGGCGGGGTAACACAACTGGTTGGAATGGGGGGAGGAAGACCGGGAGGAAATGGTTTTGGTTTACCTGTACAGGAACCGGGGGGGCGCTTGCCACGCCCGTGTTGTTATTTTCTTGATCCATCTTACTGACCAATACTTATCTTTTGGTAATTACTTACCATTATAAATCGTGTGTTTTTTTTATTCTGTAGTTTAAGGAATTCCTTTCTCGTCTTGAAGGTTCGGAGCGCACGGAGATACCAGAGAAGGTTGTCCTGGATATTCTTACCAAGTGCAAGCAAAACAACATCGACCCGGTAAAAAACCCCGAAAAAATCACATATGTCAGGGTGCGCGTTTTCCTACAGACTCTTCGCTACGCCCGCTATTTCGAGAACATTCCGCAGATTATCTGGAGAATCACCAGGCAAACTCCGATCATTTTCTCGGCACAACAAAAAGAAAACCTTATCGGGATTTTCAAAGAAATACAAGAACCGTTCGAACGCCACAAGGGGGACAGGAAGAACTTCCTCTCGTACTCTTACACTATCTGGAAAATCTGTGAGCTACTTGGCTACAATCAGTTCATGCCCATGCTCCAGTTACTAAAAGCTCCACAAAATCTGCTTCGGGCGGATGCTATCTGGCAGCTCATCTGCAAAGATCTCAAGTACGAATTTATTCCTACCCGATAAACTTCCCCCTGGGCTTGTGGACTAACAAAAAATAAATGACATTTTTTAATCTTGGTGTATTATTACCAAATACTGTTGTTCATTTTGCTTATAAGATGTCCTCCTTTGCTTTCTCTAAATCCGTTTTTAACGATGACCAAATGACGCCCGATGTCGAGAGGGAGAAGCCCTCTATCACAATGGTCGATATTGAAGAAGACAACGATGTCAAGGACGAGTCACGCTCCGAAGCATGGTTCAACCAGAACAAATTGACCAGAGTGCCAGTCATCGCGCTCGAGCCGGACATGTACCAGATCGACGGACAGGCGTATGCTTGTTTTTCGGTCATCAAACCAGAAGACTACGGGGCTCTTCACCACGGAGACAAGGGATACAAGGGGTTCCTGATCAAGTTTCGTGGTGTTTTCGCGAGTCGCGAGGAAGCCGATCGCCATATTCGCAAGGTTATGGGCACGGATCGCCATTTTGATGTACATCTTGTCCCGTGCTTCCAATGGGCTAAAATGGACGAAGATGATGTTTCTGAACGGGAACATACCGACGAAACCATCTCGGATATCATGAAGGGGTATTTCAAGGAAGAAAACAAGCGCATGAAGAATGTTCGTGACCGCATCAACAATACCGAGGAAGGGTACGAAACTCGCAGTAGCGAATCCACCAACTTTTTTGAAAAATCACTAGAAGATGCCGGTCCCAAGATTCCCGCGAAACCATCCAATGCAAAGCCAATGAGCCTTACAGAGCTTGCCGACGGGCTTGGTATCGAAGCTCGGGCGAGTACCATTGTGACGCAAGGAATCGACGAAACGATGAAAAAGAAGCACTTCGAATCGATTGTTTCCGAGGTTCTGGAAGACGAATAAATAAAGAACAAAGAATTTTAAAATACTGATTTTATAAACGTGTTTATTTTTGAGGGCGCTGTCTGACCACGCAGTTCCCCAATAAAGAAGGGCATGTCTTCTTCTAGTTCCAACGATGCCCTTGTGGGGTATATAAAGGAAAAGCTTGAATGTAACATATGCCTATCGTATGCTGGCGACCAGGCTGTACAGACGGTATGTGGTGGAAACCATACTTTTTGCTTCAAGTGTATAGTCAAATACGTTACACAGACTTTTAAAGCAAACTCCGCCAGCTCTATAGCGAACGGTGACATAAATTGCCCTGTTTGTAGAGGGGGCGAGTGTTCTGTTATACCATCCATCTTTCTCAAAGAACTCGGGGGGATGGTGGGCGCGGAAGCAGACGAAGTCATGGAAGAAGGCACCATACAGGACGGATACATACCCGCGGGCGATTGGCTTGGTCACTACAAAGAGAAGCGCAAGTACATGAAAAGGAAGTTCCCGTTCTCGTTCAAGACAAACGACAAGATGATAATCACTACTTCACAGATGGTTGTATACTGGCGTTACAGGGAAGATATATTGTCATTCATTGTCCGTTCGTACCGTCTAAAACCCCCACCGATGAACACATCATGGATTGTTCTTCTTATCAACGAAGCTTCCGGGGATTTTTGTTGTACCTCTCATAGTAGCGCGGAACAAGCACGACTTGTTATGATAAGTAGCCCTTCCACATTCACACAATCTTTCTTGTGTGTATCAACGCTTGACAACGACTTAGGAATGCGGTCGGCATCCGTAATAATCCAGGACAGACCCGAAAAGAGGGAGGTGGAACCACCTATCAAGTGTGAGACTTACTTTTCCCCTCCCATGTTCCCTCTGGGGAAGGCTTTGCGTGTCATCCAGGTTATCAACAGGCTTATAAATTCTTCCGGTACCGGGAGGGATTACCCCCTGACCGACGAATCTGAAAACGAAGAAGATGCACAAGACATTTCACGTCCATCATTCGGGGATGTCTCGTGGTTACCAATGTAGAGATAGTCAAACAAACAAAAAAATATATATTGTTACCAAGAAGAAATAAAACACAATGGCACCTCCTATGGGAATTGGCAGAAGTGTTGGGTCGGTCGGCCCGGCTAAACTACCAGAACATGGATTTGCGGAGATGAGCGTCCCGGAGATGCCATCATACATTCAGAGCTACAGTAAGCGCGGCAACGGCTTCGATGGCGAGACCACCCCTGTTTTTTCGCAAGCACGGTGGGGGAATCCCAGGTACAAAGGGGGTATGGGGGCATTCGTGTCCGAACTCGGTGATAGCACGTTTTTCGAATCACTGAAACAGAAGCGTGGTAATGCCGGTGTATTTGAGATCGAGCGCTGGACACCCGGGTCAGACTGGAGAGGTAATTTTGGTATTGCCTCCCTCGACGCACTTAAGAATTACAGGGAATACACCCGTGGTGGTTCTGCGCGTGCTGGCGCCCCTAAACGCGGTGATTACATTGAACGCACCGGGTACTGGGACGAGACTGCGAGACCGGGTATTGCCCATGGCAGATTCACACAGATGAATGACAATTACGGTGGTCTATACGAATTCAAGCGCCAGACTCCGATTGTCGAACGCGAGAGTGACATGCTCCAACTGCGTGACATGATTGAACATAATTCTCTACACATCCCATCGCACGCCGCAAAGCAAGCCAAGGCTATATACGACAAAGAGTTCCCCGAAAAGGAAGCCGACCAACCCATGGCAAAGGCATACAAAGACAATCTCCAACCTGGAGATGTTCGCACTCGCGGTGTGGGTCTTACGGATCAAAATCCCTACATTATCAAACCCGGTTGGCTCGGGTACTAAAAATACGTTCAAAGAAATATATTACTGTTCAAACTTAAAAGTATTGGTGATATGACCATAGAGAGATGCTATTTCTCCAACCTAGCACCAATGTGGGGAAAAGAGAATATGTCAAAAACAATCGTTTTGTTACCGTTTTACCATTAAAAGTTCTAGCAGAAAGAGAACGTTTTGTAACAACTAATGGATTATTACAAACTTATTTTCTAATATGTAACTAATACACTAAGTACGGTATGAAAGATCAACCACCTCCCTATGATGAACACACTCGGGCCGGCCAACTCCAGGCACAAAGGCTTGCAAATTCCCAGAAAAGGGTCCAACACTTTTCCGGTGAAGGTTCAAACCCTGGATATTACCCTGGTGAGCGGAAAGTACGGTTCAATCAGCAAATGCAGCAAACCCCGACCACGAGCGGCAGTCCGCCTAAACCCGGACCACGGGGTGTTGCACCAACTGGTCAAATAACCGGGTCTGGACCTGGATATATCAAAAGAAAGGACGACCCTACTAATCGATACAGAAATATCGAGAAACAGACCGGTAGTGCTGTAACCTACACGGAATACGATGGTGTCAAACACCTAGTGCGGCTCATTATCGTGGCGCTATTCATTGGTGCCATATTCGCAGTCCCGGTCGAATACAGGCCATTCTGGATCATTCTGACCACCCTTTTTCTCCTGGCCGGTATTGGTTTTCAACTGTACATCGAATGGGACGCAAAGGCGTACGACCCAGAAGTCGGGGAAGAAGAACAGGGCCGCGCAAGAGGATGGGCGGGCTCCATGCTCTATTTCATTACCATGGCCACCAGTGCGGTCACTGTAGGGGTCCTTATGGTAATGGTATGGAAGATTTACTGTGTGACCAAGGCCAATAGTAATCTTTTGGGGTGGCAGAAGCCCGAAGAACAGCAAATGGACGTCATGGACGACCAGGTGTCGGTGGCTAGCGGTCCCGCGTATGAACCACAAGAATATAGTAAGCGCAAATACTCCAAGGGTAGGAAATACAGTTTTTAATTAAAAATATTTAAAATATTAATTGGTGTGCAAGAGACCATTACACCATGAATTGTAATGAATATTGTTTTATGTAATTATAGTTTTTGCAGTTCGGCTTGGATTTGCCTAGGGTCGGTCGAATAACTGATTCCTGTTGCATAACGATCAATAAACAAACCATTGATGTCACTCCAAGTCGCTCCGCTTTGAGCGGGTTTGAGAATGCTCGCAAGTGTTTTAGTAATACTGTAAACCGTCCCAGAGTCCTGTTGTACCGACACTGTAATGTCATTATTTGTCTCTCTCTTTATAACAAAGGTGTAAGTTTTCCCGGCAGGAAAACTTTGGCCGATGTTCGTGGTAACGGTCGACACTGCCCCACTATTTGTTCTTATTGAAAACGACCCTTGATTGAGCATCATCGCACCATATGCTAATGAATCATTAGCATAGCCGATATGGTAAGCTCTTTGTCCACTACCCATAAAAAATATACCAGCTAAGAAAGATCCTATTTGTACTGTCCCAGTATGCTTAAGTTTGAGTTGGTATGAATCTCCTGATCCCCAACTCAATCCATTGATGTGCATACGACGATCACTTCCGCTGATTTTTGTGGTGTCATTGTATGCGCTCCACTTGTATACATATCCGTCCAGATACTGAATAACACTTAGCGCATCAGTGTCATTGGTTGTGTATGAGTTAGTTGATGTCGGAGGGTTGAAGATTGTATTGCTGATGATATCCGAGATGTCATAAGACACAGCGGGGGCGGGACCACTTTTAAAAAAACCGGACCCACTGCATTTTATGGCATTGTCTGCAAAGGCGGTGAAGCTGTAAGTCATTTCTTGTATATAATTACATGGAGATTTTTTTTTGTAAGTATCAACTAAGGAGGGAGGGTGTTTTTCAGCATGTTCCTCTGATTGTCCGCAGACCTTTTCCTAAAGATGTAAAACACGAAAAACACGGCAAAGATTATCAAGAGCAGTGTCATGATGGTGTGGATATTCCCCTTTTCCACACCGCTCTCAAGAAATGATGTTATTGGCGTCTTCTTGATTTTTCCGGCATTTAATTCCGTGGGGACAATGGCGAACCGGTTGAGAGAATCTTGAGAGTCCTGAGTGAATTTGACGGTCCCCTTCTCTGCGTTTTCGATCATGTACCCTACCGCTTGATCGGCAGTGGAGTCAGGCTTCGCACTAAAGTAAAGTGCCAGCATGGAAGCAAATAACGGAGAAGAAAAGCTTGTTCCGGCGATTGCGACGTAATCCCCGCCCTTGGACGTATCCAGACTACACACGGGGCTTCCGTGGGCAAATACGTGGACACACTTACCGAAATTCGAAAAACTCGCGATCTCCCGGTTCCCTCCCTGGTTTTTAGCCGCGTCTGTCGCTCCTACCAGAACAAAGGGGACGTCTTTCCACCCATACGCCTCGCCGTACCTGGACTGGGGCCACATGAGGCAGTCGTTACACCCACTGAAGGAGACCGGGCCTTTCGTATCGCACGGGTTGAGCGATTCGTTTCCCGCGGCCACCACAAACACCAGTTTCGGGTGCATGGCCTTAAGCGTGTCCATGGCAGCTGTAAGCGTGTCCATACTCTTCTTTGCATCTGGTATGTCTTCCTGTTTGACGTTCTGGAACTCGAGCGCGAAGCTCATGTTGACAATGACCGCCCCCCCGTTAGCATCCTTGCATATCTCGTCAATGATAGAGAGATCACCAGTTACGGACGACGTGAGCCCGATAATACTCAACTTGGACGCAGGGGCCAGTCCAACACCGGACCCACAACAAGTAGAACAGACAGCCCCGCCATGCATGTCCTCAGAGGCGGTTTCGTCGTCGTAAATAGTAGGTGGCCCCCCTACCCTATTGAGCATGTCCGGGTTATGGGCGAACTTTTGCCTGTCCTTGGGAAGAAAGTCCCAGACTACGATATGAACGCCTTCGCCGCGGTTCTTGATATTAGCAAATGGGGCGGTGATATGGTCGAGGATAGAAGCCTGGTTCCTGGTTTCCGATTTGCTACATTCATCTCCCACGTCGTTGATATCCCCGGTGAGCCCGTTCTTGAGCTGTTTGGTCATCCCCAAGGCTTTCGGGATTGGACGAGGATAGACGATGTCCACCCCGTCGATAGAACGTAAGAGCTCAATATTTCCAAGCCCGTTATTGTCCGTGTCCACAATAAGAGTATCCTCGAAGCGGTTGGAGTGTTTTTCGATAATCCTCGCGCCCTTTTCAAACAGTTGTTCCTCCACTCGGTCGTACTTGGGTGTACCGATCTCGGCATCGGAGCTTAGTTGTACAACATACACACTTTTTGAAAATGCCTGGGATTTCTTTAACTTCGGAGCGATCCATTTTAGGATCGGGGAATTGCCTCTCTTCGCCAGTCGACTCTTGAGCTTGGGTACTAATGATGGTGCGTAGGGGTTTTCATTCATTTGTAGCCACACACTTCTGAATACTAACACGTATATTTTTTTTCATGTGAGCAAAAAAAATCTTCGTTTGATCTTAACAAGGAATACGGGTAGTTTAGTATGAGTCTGAACCTATTCGGGAAACCACCTCAATTTGCATCGACACCAATGTCCGCAGCTACTTCCGGCCATCGCGCGTCAGAAACCAACTTCCTCGCTTTCACTGACGCACAGTCACAGCATGCAAACTCCAAGGAGTTCATGAGTGCCGAGGCGGTTACCAAATTCGAGCGCACCCAGCACCGCGTCCCAATGGCCAAGAACGCCGATGGTTCGCCCGATTGGGCTGTCCAGCTCGACGATACGTTTGCAAAGCCTGGTGTGTGGCAATTCAAATACAAAAACATCGCTCCCCCGATCACTCAGGGCACTGGTTACATCGATATGGGAGTCCCGGAAAACCGCAGGGTAGAACTGGCGACCGGTTACGCAGAAGAGCTTATGAGCGGTAAGTCCATGGCGAGGACCAATGATTTCGAATACGCTAACTACGGTTACAAGGAACAAGGCATTGCCCCAGCCGCGAAGAAGGAAGCCATGAGCGGACAGTGTGAATTTGGTTGGCACCTCAACAGCGATGGGCGTTGCCAACTAGACAGGAAACAAAGGATCGCATAAATTATTTCTATTAGTATAATAAAAACAAACGCAATGGACGAACTTAATCGGAAATTATTGTATTTGGGGGTGTGCATCCCCGTACGGCTCTTACTGGTGTATCTCCTATATACAGTGAGGTCTAAAAAGGTGGAAAAGAAGTCCATGGTGACAAAGGAGGGGATGCTTTTCATTGTATCTATGATAGGTTTCGGGTTGATCACAGCATACACATACAGATCCTTCACTTGTGACAAGGAACACTTTGGAGCTTCAGGAGGAAAGGTGTATTGGAACAGCAATATCCATGGTATGATCTACCTGCTCACCGCAATCTTCCTGCTTTGGAAACCGGACTACGCCTGGATTGTGCTACTCATGGACATGATCCCGGCAATCTACTTTTTCATGATGAGGTACTACAAACACGTCATGCCCGAATTTCTTTTATGAGTTAAATAAGTTTTGATTTAAACATAAATGGGGTCCAAACAAAGTTAAGGCTGGTGCGGTAAATAGACTGGTCGGAAAAGATCATATTGATCTGTACATTGAACACAGACTTGTCCAGGTCCAGTGGGGTTTCGAAGAGTTCGCGGACCGAGTCATCCCCAAGAATAGTGTCTCTCAGTGCTAACCAGAACATGGTTTGGTCGATTTCATTGACGGCGCTCTTCTTATTGGGAACCCATTTAGCGAAAAAGCCGGTTGCGTCGAATGACCCCCTGCATTCACCCTGTTCCTCCTCGTAGTCTGACAACACAGTGGCTTCGTCGTCGAAGTTATCTTCCGGGTAGAAATCCTTTCTGTCTATCTCCAGGATGACCTCTCGAACACCCGGGGAGAGTACGGGTGTGATTTTTTTGTGCAATGGAAGAACAACCTTCTCATTTGTGGGAGTGAAGACGAGCTTCTTCTCTTTAAAAAACGAGTCGACGAATGTAACTTCTACGCGTCCCATTTCGTTCCTGTCGGCCCCCTCTGTAGCCCTACAAAGTGTTTTCCATACTGTATCCATTGATACATCATAAAGAAGTGTTCTGGGGTCTTTGAATCCCAGACGATGGTTGTATTCGGTTGTGACATCGATCCCGCCAACCTTGGATGTTATTACGATATCCTGGAAGTTGTCGTAGTTGGGGTAAGGGTGGCGGTGGATCTCTACGTTTTTAAGCCTTTGTGAGATTCCGGAACCCATTACAATGCTTCGAATGGTAGCTATCGCTCCGAGAAAGATCCGCACCACCATCCCCTTGGCAAACTTACCCAGATCATTAAACAAACTCATAACCATCTTAAACCCCCAAATACTTCTCCTTGATAACAGTCTAGATATACAGGGGTGACTTTTTAAATTCCGTATTTTATCCACCCCAGCTTATCTGCAAGGTGTCGTCAGTTCTGGACACGCGGTACCCCAGTTCAGTCAGCCTGGCCTTGATTTGCCTGGCGAGAACTATGGGATCCCCTATACACCCGTCAAGTACAAAACTCGGGGCCTTGAAGGTAACTTCGTCTGCACCCTTGTCCGCGGCTACCTTGATTATGTTGTACACCCGGCGAATAGTCAGTTTATAATTGAGCCCGTTGCTCCTCTTGGCCTCGGACGCAGAAGAACGCTTGAAGGCTTCGGATGCGGTTATGGGTTCTGAAATATGGTCACCGTCCAAGCCTTTTGCTTTTACGGACTTTTTACTCATTGTCTTATTTCATACGTTAGATTTACGAAATGGTAATTATTTTTTAAAAGTTACGTCTTTTTATTTACTGGACGATAAAGGCGATCTTGAGAACACCAGAGAGGGCATTGGCGGAGTGGCCGTTCATTACAACTACATCGCATGAACCAGCAGAAATACTATTTACAGCCACAACGGGAAGACCATTGGTGGAAAAAGTTCCTGCATAGTCGATGACCTGTGCCTTTACAACACTGTCTGCCTTGATGGAGCTGTTGGTAAGGGTGAAAGTGTCGGCAGCGCCTGCGACAGCAGAAGCAGAGAAGGTGGTGATTACACCAGCACTTCCGTTAGCGGTTACACCGGTAGCGATACTGGTGATCTGGGTGATGGGGGTCTTGTAGACGACAATGCCATCGGACGAGACAGCGCCTTGGTATACTGGGAGTTGGCCGAATTGGGAGGACATGATGATTTGTGTTTTACGTATTTGTTCGTATTAGTTAGAACAGATAAAAAATGTAGTTTTGCTTTTGAACATTGTTAAGTTATTTTTAAAAGGTATGGTATTTACAATACCTGGAATGCGATCTTGACGACGTTGTCAAGAGCAGCGGCGTCGGGGTTCATGAGAACGATATCACACGAGCCAGCAGCAATGGCATCGACAGCCACTACCGGTAGGCCAGTTCCGAAGGTACCAGCGTAGTCGATGACCTGGGCAAGGACGATACTGTCAGCCTTGATGGAGCTGTTGGTAAGGGTGATGGCACTTGCGGCACCAGCACCGGTGTCAGCAGAGACGGTGGTGATTACACCAGCACTTCCATTAGCAGTCACACCGGTAGTGATACTGGTGAGCTGGGTAACGGGAGTCTTGTAGGCAACAAGGCCGTCAGACGAGACAGCGCCTTGGTATACGGGGAGTTGGCCGAATTGGGAGGACATGTTTGATAATATGTGATGACTTTTCTTCTACACTACGCCAAGATAAAAATTTTCCAAAAGCGATTATTATTATTTATGTAAACTCGAGTTCCTCTATCTCGTATCGCACCGAATCCCTGTAATCCCTAGTGTAGGCTTGGGACATTAACGCCCACTCCCTCATTATATCGGAATCATCTATGAAATATTGGGTGGCTGCTCCGACGGCTCCAGCCATAACGGCCAGAATACGCTTGTTGTCATCGGATAATTCTTGAGCGGGGAGCGCCTCCAGACGAGCATTCAGGAGAATGTTCACGGTCGCGAAAAACATCAGGATCTGTAGCGCGTAGTCCTCGTAACTTTCAGGTGACTCCAGTGCGGGTGGTCCATCCCCGAAAAGAGAGGCGATCATTCGGAAGAGACAAAAGGATGCGATGGTGAGGGGGGCAGTGATACTCTTGCCCTCCTGCTTATGGACATACATGTCAAACATCAGGAAACCGATCGAAATCATCGTGGCCATGAGCATCGAGTTTTGGTCGCTAGTTTTGTCGGTGTCCATCAACCACGCCAGCTCATGGGATACAATAACCATAAGAGTATAATGGATAGCCTTCCCGGAACTCCCCAGACTCTGGAAATCCAAACCTATGCTTATCGCGAATGCAATGGCCAGAAAAAAATGCACCGACGTACGTGTCCAGACGATCGTGTTCATAGCTAATACAACGGTCAAAAGAGACACTATTATACTCGAACAGAGATTCATGACCCAGTGCCCCATAAAATCACCTCTGACGACCTGGGACATACCAAGCGCAAACAGCGGGGCTACGAAAGCTGCCAAGACCATCCATCCCATGTTCGCCGCGTCCGATACCTCGTCGTCTTGGACAACGGGCCTTATATTATCTCTAAGTAACCACATCGATACCACTGGAACCAGAACCGCCATTATTAAGGAAAAGAATCCTGTTGTATATGTCGCATTCACCGCATCATGGATCTCCACTGGGGCAGTATTGAAAGAAGTGTGTAGATCACCAGTGTGGAAACCGATTGCCCGCATAATGAGGGCCTCGCCCGCGAGAAGGAACATCACGAACGCCCCATAAACCATAAAGGACATCCCGAAGTACGCCATTCCGTCGTATTCGTACCCAGCCCTCTTAACAGAATCAACAAGCATCGTGGCAAGTGTTGTCGACGCGTACGACACATAGTAAAGAGAAGCCAGGATGTAAAATGACGCGGTGGACAAGAAATTCATGTTGCCCAGTCTAACGGAATTCCCTGTAAAGAGGAAGAAGGTGTATGTTATGACCACAAACCCCGTGATCATGAACATGCTATCCAGGAAGATGGGGATCCGCGCGGGATTGATATCGTCGAACTCTGATGGATCTGTGACAGAACCGAAAATGAGCAGGGACACAAACAAGATAATACCGAACATGTGTAACACCCGTGCAAGCGAGTAGCCGGTGTAGACAAAACCCAGAAACGCAAAAAAGCATGCTATGGATACCCCGACGATGAGACTCATGGGCATCATCATGATCCATCGTAGAACGCCATAGTCGTCATCGGTGCGCCTATAAATAATGAAGTTGAAGACCGCAAATAAAGCAAGCAGACAAGCAAATATGATATAGAAAAATCCAGACGTTGTAAGACTGGCCCTGTTCGTATTGATGGCGGCCTCCCTTATTGCGAATGCATCACCTCTAACAGATACACTCATTACAAGCTATTAGTGTTTACCAAGAAATTTCTTTTTAAAATACAATCAATTCTTTAACCAGATTTAGATTACGGGGGGCTGTCCGACTGCGGGAAAATGATGTCAACATCAGCTCGTTTTACACAATACGGCTTTCCACCCCTAACAACCTTCGGTTCACCAGGGAACCACTTGTAACCCTTTGTCCACTCACAACGCCCGGATACTTTGTCACAATCTCTTTCACCTCTAATGGCTTCGCAGTCGACAACGGCACCCAGAACACGGTTCTCGCATTTACCCCCTACCATCATACAGTTAGTATTCCCTTGGCATGATCCTGGGTTTGCCGAACGTGGCATGGGACAGGTGAAGGTCTTGCCTACCTCGCCACCGGGAGTGTTTCCAGGCGTATTTCCGGGAGTGTTTCCGGGAGTGTTTCCAGGGGATCCACCATTACCGTCACCTTTCATTGCCTCGTAACCGACGTATCCCAGTCCTGCGAGGAGAAGAACGACTACCAAGACTTTCACCAGAGCTGTCAGGTTATTTTTGTTTTTTTTACTCACGGCCATCGTAGTGTTTTATCTTTATTATAAAACTAGTTTAGAAAATTATCACCGTATGCGGCGGTGTTATTGAAATAAAATTAAGACTGGTGGTCGCGGTAACGGCGCATGTCGCGGTAAGCATCCTTGTACCGGCGTTTACCTGAGCCCTGGTACTGGGAGAATTGGCGGCGGGTGTCGTGGCGGTCTTCGACTTCTTCTTCTTCCTGGTGAGTGGCGGCCTTCTTCTTCGGGTACCGCTTCTTGACCTTGACCGGATCTTTCACGAGTTCGTCCTCGTCACTGCTATTCACATCTTCGTGGCGCTGCTCGCGTTCGCGGTTATTGCGATCCGAGAAATCCCAGTACTCCTGGGCCCCGACCTTGTACTCGAGATCCGGGGTGGCCTTGTAGAAGTACACAGAATCACTGATGTTGTAGCTGAGACAACCTTGGTCGATCACCATGGCCTCGCGGTCCTGTGTGCATTGTTTCTGTAGAAAGGGTTAGAATATGAAATACAATAATACGAAAGGAGTGTAAACTTACCATCACTTCATCAAAGCTCGCAAAGGTCGGAAACATCTAGATCATACAAAACAGGGTTAGTATTCTCAAAAGGGTTCTATTTCTTAAAACATTGATTGGAACTTACCCCAGCGAAGTACTACAAAAACAAAGGGTTAGCACGAGGAATACTAAACATAACAGAAAACAAAACTTACCTTGTAAACGCGCTCGCGGTTGGCGCGGATGTTGTCACGAAGCACGAAGATGTAATCCACGTTCGCGCGCAGATCGGGGGGCACATCCTGCAAAATAAAACACGGTTAGATAATCTAAACAACAATCAAACAAGATGACACCATGGTCTCAACAAGACTAATGAGGCATCTACAACGGAGCTACGTGGTCGATTGTAACCGCTGCGGAAGCTCCACAAAATACAAGGACCTGGTAAAGTCCTCGAAGGGGAAGTACGGTGTGCTACCGACCTGCCGCCCGTGCTACAATACCTATAACAGGTCCTACATCCGGAGAGACTGGTTCGCATACAAGGCCAACGCTATTCGTCGCGAGGCCAATAGGAAGGGCGTGGCATGCGAGATGGACAAGAAATTCCTCGCCACTCTCTGGGAACTCCAGGACGGTAAGTGCGCGCTCACCGGGGCGCCAATGGACCAATTCATCGGCGAGAGCTACACCAAGGCCAGTCTAGACCAGATTGAGCCCGGGGCCGGATACACCCAAAACAACGTACAGCTCGTTACGGACTGGGCGAACCGCGCAAAACTCCAGTTGTCTGTCGAGGAATTCGGTGACTTTGTCCTCCAAGCCGCACAACACGTAAAACAAAAACGAAACTTACCATAATCCTAAATGTAAATGTCAGTAAATGGAAAACAAAATGCAAGAAAGTTCAAACGAAAACCTACCATTGAGCAGTGACCAGGGTGAAGATCTTCTGGTGCCTAAGAATTACAAACAGGGGTTAGCAGGTTGACACTCGCACATAAAAAGGTTAAAAGTCTTACCTTCCATTCATCTAAACATACAGTACGGGGTTAGAAAACACATAAACAAACAAATCAAAACAAAAGGGAACTTACGAATATCTGCCTCGTAAGCTTGCTACGAATGAACGACTTATCAAACATTACGTCGTCGTAGATGGCAAACGCGGGGTCGATAGTCCCGGTATCCTTCTTGCACTTCTTCTGCATGTCAAAGAGCTTCTTAGTGACGCCATCAGAGTACTTGTAGTGAATGAAGCACGACGGGATGTACTTCCCCCAGAACGGGTTTGCCTTCTCGGTAGCAGATACCGCGATCCCGCGTTTTGCCGAACGCTGATAACTCATGATATCCGCGGCAAGTGTAGACTTCCCGGAACCACGACGGCCCACGAGAAGGACCACCGCCCCCGGGCGCATCTTAGAGGGGTCGAAGTACTGTAAAATGGTTAGCTAACAGGGACATATACAAAAATGTGTTCTGTAAAACATAAACTTACGCTGATATCGATATTCATCCTTAACAGCTCATACCTTTACCCATACATTTTTAAAACCTAAGAATCTTTTTATGGGAATTTAAAAATTAATACTTCGTGAAAATGTGTTGGTTACCTTGTTCGCTATTATCAATCTCCCATTGCGCGAAGGTATTCGAGTAATGAAGCCGCTCTTCGATCTCGGCAAGGGTCGGGTTCTGGTACTTTAATGGGATGCGATGCCCGACCTCCCATTCCGACCCGTAGTTCTCACGAGTCATACCGGGTTGAAACGTCGAGTCGATATAGACCCTATACTCCGGGGCACTCATTCCAACATACTCCATCGTACGCTTACTCTTGACATAACCCTTCATTACCTGGTATGTACGACTACGCACTAGATTAAGAAGGTACTTAATAGGATTACATTCATTGCAAAATTCCTTCTTATGCTCGCATAAGAGCGCGCCACACGTCTCGGCCCCGCATGGACACCGAGCCTTCCGTTTCCCGGTCGCTTTGCAGTATTTCGCCCCTGCACCCGGTGTGTCACAGTTGCGACAATACGCTAAAGTCCACTCGGACCCACACGGGCATTCACAATTGGCTTTACTGGGTTTGCGTTTGTTCTTGAGACAATCCCCTTCATTGCATTGACCCGGTGCCTTATCATGAGGACAAACGAAGGTTCTATTCCCATTCTTCCTTCGTTTGAACCTCTTCCCAGTATCCGGACATGTCTCGACCGGGATGCGCCGCCGTTTCAACAAAGGTCGTAGTTTGCCCATCTTTACCTTGAGCCGAGAAAGAAAATTCTTCGATTTTTTTGATGTTTTGATACGATTTTGATGCTCCCCTATTAATGCATACACACATGTACATGCATACATACATGTATGCACATCAAAAAATTGTCACCACAGGGGAGAATGGGGTGGTTTGTTTTCGTGTAAAACAAAACTTATTTTCTGCTTCAATACTATGAATAAGATGGAGTTTTTTTTGGATTCTATTGACCATACCTTTGCGAATGTCGCTACTAGCTCGAACACAATCTATACGAGATTTGGTCTCGCGTGGTTATTGTTCTTGGTTGGTTTTGTTTTGTACCTGTCCAGGAACACGGCAGAAGACGAGAAGGAGCACAGGCAGATGTTCAACGCTGGTATATCGCTTATGGCGCTATGCTTGATATTGAACTCTATGCTTTTGTACTGGCTTTCCAGGGTCAGGACTAAGCAGCATGCCGCCATGATGAAAATAGAGAAGGAGCGTTTGGCGAACATGCCGCCAAGGGAACTCGGTGGAGCTGGCTACGACCCAGAAAAATTTACCGGGAGTAACACCATTTTTGATGATGATAGTATTGGGGAAGAATCGCCAAGGGTCAAAGAGTTGCGGGGGCTGGGGTTTTCGAGTGTTTCGTTATCTTCGTTATCTTGAAAATAAAACCAATCACTTTTTTGTTGCCAGACTAATATAAATACCATGCCATCCAAGTCATCGTCGTCTACAGCGCCTGTTGTTGAGGAGGAGATAGTCAGAGATGAGGACATAGACTGGGGAATGGAGTTCAAGGGTGTGGACCGCAGTTTACTGAACGATGCCCAAAAAGAGAAGCTACGAGTGAATATCAGAATTGTTCATAATAAAACTTTTCTTCCGGATGATTGGAAAAACGGGGAACTCGTAACACGCGACGAGTTTATTCGCAGGCGGGTTCTGGGGGTATTTAGTACCGGTGGGAAATCCATAGGATAGTAGACACGTTTTTAATAAATATATAAGTACATAGTTAAACAAACAAAATATGCCTACGTCATTTGGAGGAAACCTTGTAGAATATTCAAAAACAGACATTGGCGAGCTAGTTAATGTCGATGTTACTGGTGCACAACATGGAGATATTCTCCGATATGATGCTATTATTGGTAAATGGGTCCACACATCCAACCATACCCAGGCAGATCCACAACTTATCGACACTGCGGGTGATGTGGTTTACACGGTTGAGTTATTCAGTGGTGTAATCATGCGCGATTGCAATGGGGCAATTCGAACTGACACACTCGACTCGGCTGATAATATTGTAAACCGTCTTGTTGGCCCAAAACTCGTTACCGGTAATACTTTCAGGATCATGGTCTTTAATTTCGGAAGCGAGACCTTGACAATTGCTGCTGGGACTGGGGTGATTATCTATGGAAATGCCACTATCACCGCCGGTGTAGGACAAGAGTACCTCGTAGTAATTCTAGACGACACGGAATCTTCTGAAAGTGTTGGATTTTATGCGGTTTAATTCTAAATTTATTTTTTAAAATAAAAACTCTTTAGGCTTTCTCTACGGTAAGATCGATTTCTGAACCACTGACTTCTTCGATCAGTATATGGGTGATATCCACTGGAACGTTGCTGCTGGTATTTGTGTCAATGACAGTAGGCGTATTTGCTGTCATTGTTGCCTGGCTGGTGAAAGCATTGTCCTGGTAATCAAGCATAGACGCCCTCAACTCATTCCCGCTTACCCTCTCTACCTCAAGAATAACATTGTCACCTGGTGTGGTGAGACTTAGAGCGTCCAGTGCGGTCCTTGTGGCTGTCGTAAAATTCACAGTATCCATGGTCGCGGAAATATTAGTAGATTGGTTCCTAACCTTTGCCCATTCCATGTTTCCATTTGGTCCATTCCCGCTAGTTGAACGCCCGTTCAACACAAGAAGTGCGTAACTGGTCGAGTGGTCACTTTGTTTTAATCCTGCCGAGAACGCACTCGCAGTAGCAAAGCGGATACGAAGACGACCGGTCCCGAAATTCCATTTGGTAATAATGAAACGCATCTTATCTCCAACAGATCCGAAGAATGTGTCACCACTTGTGGGTGTCATTTCAACAAAGAGTCTGCTTGAAACTTCGCTTGTGTCAGTGGTATCTATTACAGGAGCGTCGTCTGACCCGTCAAGATGATATTGGTATACCGATGTTTCCATTTCAATTGCGTCACCGTCAGTAAAAGTTAACCCACTAGACGCCGGGTTTTGGTATGTACCACCAATAATATCTGCAATATTTCTAAGGGACAGGCCACCTTGTTGCTGTTGTTGCTGTTGTTGGTAGTAATCTGGGACTAATGGTCCAACAGCCTTAAAAAAACCAGCATTTGAACATTTTGTAGAACCATTCGAAGACACGTTTAGAGACCCGGCAGGCATTTTCTCTATTTACTCTAATAATATAAATAAAAGATAATAATTTACGTAAAAAGTTTACTAGAAGGGGGGCCATAACGAAAGGGTGGCGAGTCGGTTTACGCCATGTTTTTCAAGAGTTCTACCTCTTTGTTAAGGTATTTCACCTCACCAATAAGAAGACCAACTAGATCGTTGTAGTTCACTTTCTTGGTCCCCTTCTTATCCGTAGTGACCATGTGCCCAAGACCATTGTATTCAAGATCTTGAGCAAGAATTCCGTAACGGGTTTTGCTTTCGTCACTTACACCCTTAAAACGGTAGCTAACGGCACGGACATTAAGGAGGCGGTCTAGGTCAGAAGAGTTGATGTCTTCGATGTCCTGTTTAAAGTTTTGATCGGAAGTAGCGTTGAATGACACAGCATTGACCTCTGCGGCACAGGTGATATCATCGGTGACGTAAAGTTTTTCGCCAATACCAGCACCACCAGTGACAACAAGTGCACCAGAACTTGCAGAAGTCGAGGGGGTGGCAGCAGTAATACTGGCGACCCCCGCAACGCTTAGAGTGCTACTCAAGGAGGCGCTACTCATGGTGGAGGCTCCGGTGACGTAAAGTTTTTCGCCAATACCAACACCACCAGTGACAACAAGTGCACCAGAACTTGCAGAAGTCGAGGGGGTGGCAGCAGTAATACTGGCGTCCCCCGCAACGCTTAGAGTGCTACTCAAGGAGGCGCTACTCATGGTGGAGGCTCCAACAATGTCCAGAGCGCCCCCCAAAAACACATCCTTAGCCACACCAACACCACCAGAGATAACAAGTGCACCAGTGGCGGTACTTACAGACTGGGTAGCATCGGTAATACTAAGAACACCAGCCATACTTTGCGCTCCAGTATCACGGATCACAGAGCTGTTTACAGAGAGTGTATTACCATTCTTGTCGAGACCATCACCCGCCGTGATTTGTCCAGTACCAGTGAATTGCGAGAAAACAAGCGCGGAGGTACCGGGTGTAGCAGAACCGGTATTGTTGGTAACTACATATGCCTGATCAGCGCTCGAACCCTGTTCGACGAAAACTGCAAATCCAGCAACATCATCGCTCGGTTTAAAACCAGCCGCCCTTAAAGCGGTACCACTTGCGGAAACCACATAGATACCATTTTCGCTCGCAGTAGTTTGGTCCTTAACAAGAACACGCATACCAGTAACCAAAGTAACACCATCAATACTATCTGTGTTCTCTAAGTCAGTAGCGATACTAATATTGGCAGTCGTGGCAACTGAACATGTCTCCTGCCAATGAAGTCCAGCAGAAACAGCATCTACATACTCTTTTGTGGCTGCGTGATGAGACTGTAAGGGTTCCTTCACATTTATTATGTGTTGCTGGTTCATGTTGAGTTCACCACTCATAGACACATCAGCAAGAGTAGAGGTACCAGTGACACCAAGGGTACCAGTTGCGGCAGCGTTTACAAAGGAAGCGTCACCAGTGACACCAAGGGTACCACCTACGGTAGCGTTACCAGTTGCGGCAGTGTTTACAAACGAAGCGAGACCAGTGACACCAAGGGTACCAGTTGCGGCAGCGTTTACAAAGGAAGCGAGACCAGTGACACCAAGGGTACCACCTACGGTAGCGTTACCAGTTGCGGCAGTGTTTACAAACGAAGCGAGACCAGTGACACCAAGGGTACCAGTTGCGGCAG
>Ga0206131_10000340_pt1 | contig 67278 bp, 68 predicted proteins | sample Helgoland_Spring_FD_148636 | JGI IMG/M metagenome (GOLD analysis project Ga0206131, IMG submission 148636) | Pelagic subsurface seawater microbial communities from Kabeltonne, Helgoland, North Sea - Helgoland_Spring_Bloom_20160517_1 | ecosystem: Environmental > Aquatic > Marine > Epipelagic ... | reverse complement strand
TTTTTCCAGCAGCATCAGTAGAAATTAAGGCGAGTTCTCCAGCAGTTAAACCAGCGGCGGACGTTCCAAAACGAACCACACCCTCTCTAAAGCCATTGATAACTACTGACCCTGCCCAAGCACCTGTATTACTGTTTTGAGCTCTACAACTAAACTCAGTGACACTGGAATCTAAATTAATTGTTAAGGTAGAACCCGTTTGCGTTCTTAAAACTCCAATATTTGTTTGATTGGCATTCACATTCAATGTTAAGTTAGTGCCTGAACCCCTGGAACTAATTTCCGGTTCATTTATAAAAACATTAGGTGTATTCAACGTAACTGTTGCCGAGCTTTCTGCTTGTAGCCTAGCGTTCGCACTACCATCTAAAAACGAAGTAGAATTAACAGTTACATTAGCTGGACTTTCTAAATAAACATATCCTGTAAACTGCCTATCAAAGGTAGAACTAAACGTTGCGGTAGTCCCAATTCCTATATCTCCTGTCCCCGAAATAGTCCCATTAAATAAATAATTATGTCCGGTTCCCCAAAATCCTAAGTTACTTTTTAGTTTCTCAATATTTAAAATACTATTTACTCCAAAATCAATAGTATTTCCAAAAGTAGTTCCAGAAACATCAACTCTTGACCACTTACCAGTCCCAGAATTTGCGATGGTAATTGGACAGTCGATCACTAAGTTTGATAAATTATTTGCTCTATGATTTATTGCAATTGCATTACCTGAACCAAAAGTCCCATTTGTAGATTGCGTATCAATCGTAAGTGTATTAGTTCCACTAATAAGTAAATCAGTAATTCTTGTTAAGTTTGTCTGTAACCTCGATTGTGAGTAATCTGCATCTACTGTGACAGTCGTAGGGCTTTGGTTGATTTGGGTGATCTCAAGAAGGGTTGGAAGTAAGCCATCCTTCCAATTAGTGGAGGTAGAAAACAAATTGTCGGTTCCTCCGTTAAATATTCTTGTTTGCCCGAAAGCAGTAAACATAAGTGCAGAAAACAACAGCAAACATAAGTAGGTTTTTTTCATGATAAGTAGGGTTTAAAATATTCATAATAAAACATTGAGTGAGTAAATTACAAACTTGTTTTCATGATTTTTTTGGGAAAAAAATAGAAGAACTAAATGTATAAACTCATCAATAAAATTTAATCTAAAAACAATTTTAAAAGATTAACTACAACAATGATACCCTTAAATTTCAAAAAAACAAGGGTGATTTGAGTCATTAATAGGGTTATATAGCTATTTTTCTTTCTAATAAGAAAATTATTAGTTTTAGATTTAAAAAATTAACATGCAATTTTTTGGAATACATTAGGGTGAAAAAACCTAAATACTATTGTGTAATCATTACAGCCTTACCACTTTGAAGTGTCAACACTAGAGAGGGTTTTACAAATTACAACTCATGTCATCTCCACAGCACATCGGTGATTTAATTTTACCTTCACATTCTGGACATTTAGAGACTTGTACTTGAGAACCATCGGGTAGGTCTATCATCCCATTTTCTAAAGGGACATCACAGTTTCCACAAGTTGCTTTGACTGCCATTCCACATTGTTTACATTCGTAAGTATTCATACTATTTTTATTTAAATTGGTGATTTTAAAATTAGTAATTTTTTAGGACATAAAGGCCAAATAAATAAAAATTCCGTACATAAAAATCAATACAAATCCTTCGGTTTTTTTAAGCTCATGTCTTTTCAAAATCAATGCCAATGGCACTAAAATAACCGCAAACACTAACATCCAAATAATATCTCTCGACAGAATCTGAGCATCATCAATAACTATTGGTTTAATCATTGCGGTAAGCCCAAGAACAGAGCCAATATTAAAAATATTGGACCCAATTAAGTTCCCTAAAGAGATGGCCTTTTCTTTTCGAATCACTGCAATTAGAGAAGCTGCTAACTCGGGAACGCTGGTTCCTACAGCAATTATCGACACCGAAATAACCGCCTCGCTAACTCCTATTTGTTTTGCAATGACAATTGCACCATTGACCAACCAATCGGCCCCAAAATACAAGGCAACGCCTCCTATGATAAACCAGATTACAATTTTGAAATTAGAAGTTCCTGTTTGGAGTTCCAAGGATTCGTCATGATCATCATTTGCAGTATTTGACTTTTTGAGTAATAATATCACAAAAATGACTAATCCAATGAATAAAATAGCGCCTTCAAACGCAGTTAATTGATGGTCGTTACTTAAGAAATAATAAAAAGCAAGCGAAAAAAACATCAGTGCGGGCCAGTTGAATTTATAAAAAGAGGAATCGACATAAATCGTCCCAATTAAGGCCGTGATTCCAAGTACCAACCCAATATTGGCAATATTAGATCCAATTACATTATTAATCGCAATGGATGGAGAGCCATTCAATGCCGCATTTAAACTGACTAAAAGTTCTGGGAAAGACGTGGCAAATGACACCACTGTTAAGCCAACAACCATCTTGGAAATATTGAGTTTGAACGATAACGCAACCGACGCTCGTACCAAAAAATCCCCACCAACGACCAACAGCACAAATCCTAGCAGCATCAAAACAATATCCATAACGTTATTTTTTTTACGAAGATAAATCTAAGATATGAAAATTGAGTAAAATTAAAAGAAGAATCTCTATTTTTGATCGATGAATTCAAAAGTAATTTTTAAAATCATTGCGAAGGTCAATAAATTAATACTCCCTAGTTTGACAAAAAAACAAGTGGACCTTAGCAAAGCATCTAAATCACAAATGGCATTATTTGGTTGGCGCCTCTATGTCACCAAAAAAGCATTGGACTAATAGTTTACAGCAGAAAAAACAGTGTGTGGCGCAATTTTTTTAGCCCCTTCAAGAAAGTCAAGTTGCATGATAAAGTTACATTGTACGATTTGACCGCCTAATGTTTCCACCATTTTGCAGACGGCTTCGGCGGTACCGCCTGTTGCTAAAACATCATCATGTATGACTATTTTTTCGCCTGATTTTATAGCGTCCTCATGCATTTCTAACACATCCGAACCGTATTCTAATTCGTAAGACTGACTGATCACTTTACGCGGTAATTTCCCTGGTTTTCGAACGGGCACAAAGGGCACTTTTAAGGCCCTTGCCAATAGCATTCCAAAGAAAAACCCACGAGCTTCTATCCCTACAATTTTATCAATTTGTTTATTTTTGAGGGTCGATATAAGTGCTTCAAGACATTGCTCCACCCCTTCTGGGCTTTCGAGTAATGAGGTAAGATCTTTAAATATAATTCCTTTTTTGGGAAAATCAGGAACGTCGGTGATGTATGATTTTAAAGTTGGTGTTTTTGTTTCCATTGGTCAAGTTTGTATTTTAATTTTGAGGTCAAGTCGAGATTAGATTCAGACAAGTCATGAAGTTCCCCAATATCGTTTTTAAGGTTGTATAATTCTATTTTATTTGTTTCATAAAAATCGATTAATTTGTAATCTCCCATTCGAATTGCTGAGGCTTTATCATCTCCTGTCGAATGTGGTCGTGCTTTGCTAGAATGCCAAAACACGGTACGTTGGTTCCATTTTTCTTGATTTAACAATACGTTTTTAAAGCTGACTCCATCAATATTTTCGATTGATTTCTGAGACACAAGATCCAAAAGTGTTGGAAAAACATCCATTCCAAGCACAATGGATTCTGTTTCTGTTTTTGGCTTAATTTTTTGAGGCCATTTTACAAATAGTGGCGCGCGAATACCTCCTTCATACAACCAACCTTTGCCTGCTTTCAACGGAAGGTTTGAAGTGGCTAAATGCCGTTTCCATTTGAATCCGCCGTTGGACAACCCTCCGTGGTCAGATGTTAGAATTATAATCGTATTACTTGCGATATTTAAAGACTTTAAGGTCGCTAAAACTCGCCCTATGTTATGGTCTACATTTTCGACCAATCCTGCGTATGCTGGGTCGTCCTGACGCATTTTTCGACGCCCGCGACCTTCTTTAATATACTCAGGTGTTTTTCCAAAATCGATTGTATCGAGTTGCACGATGTTACGTTGAATATCTTCCTCTTTCGCTTCGATTGGAGTATGTACCGCATAATATGCGAGTACGGCTAAAAAAGGACGGTTTTCGTTTTTTTGGATAAAATCAATAGAAGCATCGGTTAGTAAATCAGATGAATAATCACCTTCATCAGAAAGCCCTTCAAAATCTTGAACGGAGTGTTGTGCAGGTTTTCCGTTTTTTTTGGTATTAAAAGGAAATAAATGACTTCCTAATCCACCGGCTTCCCCAGCCGCAAACGAGTGCTTAAAACCAAATCCCTTTGGATTACTTTGATCGGTTCCCAAATGCCACTTGCCTACATAAGAAGTTGTGTAACCAAGCGCGTTAAATTGGTGAATAAAATTTTGCGAACTCGGAATTTTATGAAGAGTTCCTTTGTTCTCTTTTACAGGATACTTACTGGTCATTAATGCATATCGTGAGGGCACACAACGTGGATAATTTGCATACGCATTTGTAAAGGATACTGAGGCGCATGCTAAGGCATCGATATTGGGAGTGTTGTACAGTTGTGAACCTGTAAAACTCAAATCGTAATACCCTAAGTCATCAACAACGACGACAAGTATATTTGGAGGTGTTTCTGAAAGTTCCTGTGAATGGATCGAGCTAAACGAAAAAACATTTAACACGACATAAAAAATGAATACCTTATATTTTTCCATATCAAAAGGGGCTTAAAAGTAAATATACAATAAATGGCTTTCAAAAATAATGCCGACAACTAAAATATAATCTAGAAACTATAGATTCTCAACCAATCGACCTAGAGCTTTGTGTTTTTCAATTTTTATATGTTTGCCATCCGTAGCAATCAATCCTTGTTTTTTAAAACTTGCAAGAGTTCGAATACACGTTTCTTTGGCGGTACCTACAATGTTAGCAATATCTTCCCTTGTGAGTGTCATTGCTATATAACCTAGATTATCAATGCCAAAATTTTTATCAAGATATAAAATAACTTCAGCAACGCGTTGTTTTACAGTTTTTTGAGCAATATTAACAATTACATTATCCGCAAATTTGAGGTCTTTTGCCATTTGAAGCAGAATTGCTTTTGCAAAACGCGGGTTGGTATTGATACTCTCTAAAATGAGCGCTTTCGGAATAAAACACACTTCCATATCGTTTATAGCAACGGCACTTAGGTTTGTTTTTTCTTCGGTAATAACGGAGCGCTGCCCTAGCACTTCACCCCGAGTTGCTATTTTTACGATGGTATCTTTTCCATTGTCACTCATTTTAGAAAGCTTGGACGCACCATTACGAACACAAAAAACACCGTTTAGTTTTTCTCCTTCTTCAAATATAGAATCTCCTTTTTTTATGGATTTAGAGATTTTACTCTCGGAAATACGTTTTAATTGATCTTTATTAAGAGAATTAAGGGCGTTTAATTGCCTGACTAAACAATTTTCACACCGCTCTTCTTTATCATTTTCCATTTAATAAAAGTAACATTATAAATATACTTTCAAAAAAAACGGCTATTGTTTTTTGAAATAAAGAGGATTTACATTGAAAATAAATGCGATTAGAGTGGTGATATTAGTCATCGTTTTAACATATATATTTCTAGAAATTTGTATTTTTGTAATTAGAATAATCCCCAAATTCTAACAACCTATGACTCTATGCTTCCATTGTGGAGATGAATGTGCGACCAGAAGGATCAAGCATCAAGACACTTATTTTTGTTGTCACGGATGCAAAACTGTTTTTGATATTTTAAACGAAAACAACCTGGCGTATTATTACGAACTAGAAACATCCCCAGGAAGTATACCATCCAAATTTGATGGGAAATTTGATTTTTTAAAAAATGAAACAATTGCTCAAACTCTCTTAGAGTTTGATGAGCTTTCAACAAAAATCGTTTCATTTGTCATTCCAACCATCCATTGTAGTTCTTGTATTTGGGTCCTCGAAAATTTAAATAAATTAAATCCTGAGATCAAAACCACACAGGTCAATTTTCCAAAAAAAACCGTTCGAATTACATTTTCGTCTCAAACGCTCACACTGCACAATCTCGTCCTTTTACTCAGTAAAATAGGCTATGAACCATATATCTCCCTAAACGACAGTACCGCCGCACCACCCAGTATCAATCGGAGTCTCATTTATAAATTAGGCGTCGCAGGCTTTGCTTTTGGAAACATCATGTTTTTGTCGTTTCCAGAGTATTTTGAAGTTTCTGAGTTTTGGTTAGACCGGTATAAACACGTGTTTAGATGGCTGATTTTAGCCTTTTCACTCCCTGTCGCATTTTACTCTGGTAGTGAGTATTTGATTTCAGCCTATAAAAGTATTCGCTCAAAAATATTAAATATTGATGTGCCTATTGCGATTGGAATTTTGGTGCTTTTTATTCGGTCTGCGGTTGAAATTGTTTTGAACTTGGGTTCTGGTTTTTTAGACAGTATGGCTGGATTGATATTTTTCTTGTTATTGGGGAAATTTTTTCAGCAAAAAACTTATGCATTTCTCTCTTTTGAAAGGGATTACAAATCGTATTTCCCGATTGCGGTAACGCGACTCATTAAAGTAAAACTTGATCCCAATAGTTCTAAAAATTATCAAAATACAGATCCAAAAGAAGAACAAACCCCAGTGTATGATTTAGTGGCTGGGGATCGAATTATTATTAGAAATAACGAATTGATCGCTGTGGATGGTCTGTTAATAAACGGCACTGCTTTAATTGATTACAGTTTTGTCACTGGCGAAGCGGAACTGATTTCTAAACACCCTGGAGACCATTTATATGCTGGCGGAAGGCAACAAAGTGGTGTTTTAGAAATGGAAGTCCTAAAATCCGTGGAACAAAGTTATTTGACTCAACTATGGTCAAATGAAATTTTTAGTAAAAACAACCAAAGTACGTTTCAATCTATAACAGATCAAATAAGCAAACGCTTTACCATTAGCATTCTAAGTATTGCTCTTTTAGCAACGCTGTTTTGGTTGATTTACAACCCGTCTTTGGCGCTTAATGTGTTTACTGCAGTTCTCATTGTCGCATGCCCTTGTGCGATTGCACTTGCGGCCCCGTTTACGCTTGGCAATCTATTACGCATTTTTGGAACTCATAAGTGCTACGTCAAAAATAGTGGCGTCATTGAGCAACTCGCTACGATTGATACTGTGGTGTTTGATAAAACAGGCACCCTCACCACCAATTATAAAAACGTAATTACTTACGAGGGCATTGAACTTTCTGACAAGGAACAGTCCTTATTAACCTCAACCTTACGCGCCTCAAATCACCCTTTGAGTCGCTCATTATATCATTTATTGCGAGAGCACAACATCGACACTCTTGACGATTTTAAAGAAGAAGTCGGGCAAGGACTCGTTGGAGTTTTAAACCACAATTCAATCAAAGTTGGTTCGTATGCTTTTGTAGCGAACCCACAAGTCGATTTAGCTGAATTTGCCCAAAACAAAACCAGCGTTCACATTAGCACCAACGATTGTTATAAAGGGTGTTATGTCTTTTATAATGCATACCGTGAAGGCATGCAAAACGTATTTCAATCGCTCGAAAAAAACTATAAACTCATCGTTCTTTCTGGAGATAATGAGGGTGAGAAAGCACATTTAAAAACCATACTTCCCGAACCGACCGATTTTGTTTTTAATCAAAAACCTGTCGACAAGCTTAACTATATAAAAACCCTTCAGGAAAAAGGGAGGAAGGTTCTAATGATTGGAGATGGATTAAATGATGCGGGCGCACTTGCTCAAAGCAACGTTGGTCTCGTGATTTCTGAAAATATTAATGTGTTTTCTCCAGCCTGTGATGGTATTTTAGATGCCTCTCGATTTAAAGACATCGCTACGTTTATGACACTTTCACGAAAAGGCAAAGAGGTGATCAAATATGCCTTTATGTTCTCACTGTGCTATAACCTAATCGGAATTGGATTTGCTGTTTCCGGACATCTCGCGCCTATAGTTGCCGCAATTTTAATGCCTTTAAGCTCAATCAGCATTGTCATATTTACGACTATTTATACGCATATATTAGGTGAAAAATTGAATATAAACACAAACGAATAAAACATGAAAGATGCGTTTATAAAAGTAGTTTCAAAAAATCTAAAAGTTGACAAAAGTCATCTTTTTAAAAAATTGACAACGGTAATTTTACATTATAATTTAAAACAAGTATGAGTATTATTTATATGCTACTTGCAATAAGCGTAATGGTTGCACTCCTCTTTTTTATCGCCTTTATTATATCGGTGAAAAGTGGCCAGTATGACGATACATATACGCCTTCGGTTCGAATGCTTTTTGAAGATGAAATCATCAAAGAAAAGACTCAAATCACCACACCAAAAAAAGAACAAACCCCACTAACAGATCAACGAACCTAACTATGGAATTACAAAAGTTTTATTACGACAACAAGATTGTAAATAAATTTATCATCGCCACAATGATTTGGGGCATTGTCGGGATGAGTATCGGGCTTTTATTAGCCTTTATGTTTTTATTTCCCAACCTTACAGATGGAATTTCTTGGTTAAGTTTTGGGCGTTTACGCCCATTACATACCAATGCGGTGATTTTTGCGTTTATAGGAAATGCGATCTTTGCAGGGGTCTATTATTCGTCCCAACGTTTGCTAAAAGCGCGGATGTGGAAAGATTGGTTAAGCAATTTAAATTTCTGGGGATGGCAAGCCATTATTGTGGGGGCCGCTATTACACTCCCGTTGGGCTATACAACTTCAAAAGAATATGCCGAATTAGAATGGCCATTCGATATTGCAATTGCATTAATTTGGGTCGCTTTTGGAGCCAATTTAATTGGGACGATTTTAAAAAGACGACAACGTCATTTATATGTTGCCATCTGGTTTTACTTAGGAACGTTTGTGACGGTCGCCGTATTACACATCGTCAACAGCATGGAGGTACCAGTCAGTGCTTTGAAAAGTTATTCGATGTATGCCGGCGTTCAAGATGCTTTAGTACAATGGTGGTACGGACATAATGCAGTCGCCTTCTTTTTAACCACACCATTTTTAGGGTTGATGTATTACTTTGTCCCTAAAGCTGCAAATAGGCCGGTATATTCTTATAAGCTATCAATTGTTCACTTCTGGTCCTTAATATTCATATATATATGGGCAGGACCTCACCACCTCCTCTATTCATCTTTGCCTGATTGGGCTCAAAATCTTGGCGTTGCATTTTCTATCATGCTGATCGCTCCCTCTTGGGGTGGTATGATTAATGGACTCCTAACCTTGCGAGGTGTTTGGGATAAAGTCCGTACCGACCCTGTGTTGAAATTTATGGTTGTTGCCATCACAGGTTACGGAATGGCCACCTTTGAAGGTCCAATGCTAGCGCTTAAAAACGTCAATGCAATTGCGCATTTTAGCGATTGGGTGATTGCGCATGTTCATGTCGGTGCTTTGGCTTGGAATGGTTTCTTAACCTTTGGAATGGTGTATTGGATGGTTCCAAAATTATTCAAAACATCACTGTGGTCCACTCGACTTGCAAACGCACATTTCTGGATAGGCACTTTAGGAATTATCATGTACGCGTTACCAATGTATGTCGCTGGATTTGTTCAAGCATCCATGTGGAAACAATTCAATCCAGATGGCACTCTTACCTATGGTAATTTTTTAGAAACAGTCAATGAAATTATTCCGATGTACTGGATGCGCGCTATTGGCGGATCTATGTTTATTGTTGGTGCGTTGATAGGGGTTTACAATATTATAATGACTGCTCGAGCAGGCTCTAAAGTAACCGATGAACTTGCGGAAGCAGCACCGCTTCAAAAAGTGACTAAAAAACGAACCTCAAAAGAAGCTTACCATACTTGGCTAGAAAGACGCCCTATTAAGCTAACTATTTTTGCAACCATTGCAATTTTAATTGGGGGCATTGTTCAAATTATTCCTTCATTAATTGTTGATGATTATATTCCAGTTATTTCAAGTGTCAAACCATATTCACCCTTAGAATTAGAAGGGAGAGACCTTTACATTAGAGAGGGTTGTGTTGGCTGTCATTCACAAATGGTGCGTCCGTTTAGAAGTGAAGTGGAGCGTTATGGCGAATATGCCAAAGCTGGCGAATTTGTCTATGATCACCCCTTTCTTTGGGGAAGCAAACGCACAGGCCCTGATCTTTTACGTATCGGTGGGAAATATAGTGACAACTGGCATTTAAATCATTTTTACGATCCGCAGACAACTTCATCTGGCTCCATAATGCCCTCCTATAAATGGCTTATTAAGAATGAGTTGGATAAAAGTTATACGAAAGCTAAAATGGAAGCAATGCGCTCACTAGGGGTTCCATATACAGAGGAAGAAATAGAATCCGCCCAACAATGGATGCTCGAACAAGGTACCGAAATAGAGAAAAACTTATACAACGATCCTGATTTTGCAAAAACCTACGAAGCTGACAAAAAATATGCGCTACAAAATGATGAAGAGTTCATTGAAATGCGGAACCGAGAAGTCGTGGCACTTATAGCCTATTTGCAACGTCTTGGAACAGATATAAATGTAAAAACAGAAACCACATCCAAAATCGAACTAAATAAATAAGGCATGTTAAAATTTGTAAAAGGAAACCTAGAAAACATTGAAGGTGTAGAAATCTACCCTCTAATCTCATTACTTATATTCTTTATCTTTTTTGTAGTACTATTCTGGTGGGTATATACTGCAAAAACTACTCACATTGAAGAAGTCAGTAACATCCCTTTAAATGACGATACGATAACCCCAAATCAAACTACATTATGAGAACTACTGCATCTTTTTTAAGAGTGATCGTTGTTGCCCTTTTAGGATATCTATTTTTGAATTGGGTAGGGACAACAGGTGAAAACTCGGCCTTTATCGAGCAACCATGGGTATGGGCTATATATGTATTCACCGTATTTTTCCACATTGCTGGAGAGGTCTGTATCGCAGCCTTACAACGGATTCTTTATCAAACTTTATTGCCGGAAGCAAAAAAGAGATATGATGAAAAAGCCGCTTTAAAGAAAGTAAACCGATTCAAATGGTTTAAGGAAACGTACACTGCCGCTCTAGGAAGTAAAGCCATTGAAGAAGAACTTGAGATTATTTTGGATCATGACTATGACGGCATCCGAGAATTAGACAACAAACTGCCACCTTGGTGGGTGTATGGTTTTTATGGCACTATTTTATTTGCGGTTGTGTATCTAGTCCGTTTTGAAGTTCTCAATGATTACAGTCAAATTGAAGAATACGAAATCGCTGTTGCAGAAGCCAATATCGAAATTGAAAAATGGAAAAAAACCGCCAAGAATTTAGTAGACGCTACGACCGTTTCGATGCTGACTGATGCTAGTGATTTAGAAGCTGGTCAGAAAATTTTTACATCAAAATGTGTCGCCTGCCACAAAGCAGATGGTGGTGGTGGAATTGGCCCAAATCTAACCGATTCGCACTGGATCTTAGGAGGTGGGATCAAAAATGTATTTAACACCATTTCAGAAGGCGGGCGAAGTGGAAAAGGAATGATTTCTTGGAAAAGTGAATTGAAACCTTTAGAAATGGCACAAGTTTCAAGCTATGTACTGAGTTTTCAAGGAACAACGCCAGCGGAGCCAAAAGACGCTGAAGGAGATTTGTGGGTGGATCCAGAAATACAAGAATAATCATCCTCAAAAATTAAAGAGACTGTGAAGGATTCTTTTCTAACCTAAAAATAGTGATGAACCAATAAAAAAAATTGATGCTAGTTTTAAACGAAATATCCGAATCGCTCTCAAAAAGCAAAAAACCATTGATCAAGAAATTCTATGATAAAGCGGATAAAAAATTACTTGTGATCGGGTTGCGGAGTGGTGTTGAACTACCCGAAAACCTGACAACTTCAAAAGGAAAAATAATGGTGATTCAAGGAGAGATCGATTTTAATACAGCGACTTCTAGCTACCGCCTCGAACGATTTGATTCCTTTGACATCCCACAAGGCGTACAACATTCGGTAGTTGGTGTTTTTGATGCCATCTTTCTCTTACTTTTAAAAAAACCTAAAGAAAATTCTTAATGGCCGAACAGGGGCAAGAAAATTTTAGAGATACCATAGGAACCCTTAACAACGAAGGAGATCGAGCATGGGTGTTTCCAAAAAAACCAGATGGAAAATGGTATGAATACCGCAAATATGTAAGTTATATTTTACTTATCTTTTTATTTACAGCTCCTTTTATAAAAATTGGTGGTAATCAGTTTTTAATGTTTAATGTGCTCGAGCGACGTTTTAACATTTTCGGGATCCCATTTTGGCCTCAAGACTTTCATTTATTTGTCATAATGATGATTGTCGGAGTGGTATTTGTCATTGTCTTTACAGTGGCATTTGGACGCTTATTTTGTGGCTGGATTTGTCCACAGACCATATTTATGGAGATGGTTTTTAGAAGGATTGAATATTGGATTGATGGGGATAGAGGAAAACAAATTCGCCTATCCAAAATGCCATGGAATGCTGAGAAAATAAAGAAAAGAGTTTTAAAATGGATCGTTTTCTTTATCATTTCATTCCTAATTGCAAATATATTCCTGGCTTACCTCATTGGAAGTGACCAACTATTGGGCTACATTTCTGATGGCCCTCAAAAACACAAAAGCACTCTGATATCCTTACTTATTTTTACAGGCGTATTTTACTTTATTTTTGCTTGGTTTAGAGAGCAAGTATGCATCATTGTGTGCCCTTATGGACGTTTGCAAGGAGTTTTATTAGACAACAAATCGATTGTCGTTGCTTATGATCATAAACGTGGCGAGAAAGAGGCAGGTCGTGCTAAATTTAAAAAAAACGAGGAACGACCAACAACTGGAAAAGGCGATTGTATCGATTGTTTTGCTTGTGTCCATGTCTGCCCGACCGGAATTGACATTCGAAATGGGACGCAGTTAGAATGCATCAATTGTACGGCTTGTATTGATGCGTGCGACCACATGATGGAAGCGGTTGATTTACCAAAAGGACTCATTCGGTATGCAAGTGAAGACGCCATTGAAAAGAAGAAAAAGTTCAGTTACACCCCACGTCTCAAAGGGTATTCGATCCTATTGGGCATTGTAACTGCTTTGTTAATTGGCATTCTGTTTTTACGAAATGATATCGATGCTCGCTTTCTAAGATTACCTGGTCAATTGTATGAACACAAAGAAAATAACATCATTAGCAATGTGTACACCTATAAAATTTTCAATAAAACTATTGATGCTATTGATGGCATTCGATTTGAACTTTTGTCTCATAAGGGAACCATCAAATTGGTGTCTCATGAAGATTTTAAACTGGAGAAAGAAAGCTTAGTCGAAGGCACCTTATTCATAGAAATCGATGCCAGTGCTTTGACGGGGGATAAAGACCGATTAGAAATAGGTATCTATAGTGATGATCGCCTTATTGAAACCATCACAACCTCATTTTTAGGGCCAAGAAGTTATAAATAATTTGGTTGATTTTAATACATAAAAAAATGATTATGAAAACGATAAAATGGAATTGGGGAACAGGGATCATACTAGCAATACTAAGTTTTATAAGTTTTATTCTCTATTTTGTTATTACAATGAGTACGAACAAAAACTACAGTCATGACCTAGTAACAGATGATTATTACGCCAAAGAAATGATGTATCAAAACGAAATAGATGCAGAGACCAATTCGCAAAATCTTGTGGAAAAAATAGACAGTAAAAAAGTATTTAACGGCTGGCAAATTACATTTCCAAAAGAATTTGAACCCACAAAAACCAAAGGAATAATCGCTTTTTACAGACCTTCTAATCAACAGTTGGATTTTGAAATCCCTTTAGCTTTCGTTGATACTAAAATGCACATTCCACATAAAAGGTTTGTGGGGGGGCGTTGGAACATCACCATTCAATGGACCTATGAAGGAAAATCCTATTTGTATAAACAAAAAATCGTGTATTAATGCTGTGGTCTGCGCTCGTACTCGGTTTATTAGGGAGTTTTCATTGCATTGGCATGTGTGGCCCTATTGCCTTTTTGTTACCCCTGAATCGAAAAAACCGTAGCAAACGAATCTTACAATTGATAAGCTATCATGCCGGTCGATTATTCACTTACGGCCTTTTGGGTTTTGTGTTTGGGCTTGTTGGAAAAAGCCTGAATTTATTTGGCGCACAGCAACACTTATCCATTTTAATTGGGGTGGGTATGATTCTGGTGACGCTCCTCCCTTCCAAAATATTAAATCGTTATCATTTTTCAAGACCAATCTATACAATGGTATCAAAAGTAAAAAATGCCATGGGTGTCCATCTGAAAAAAAAGAATTCAAGCCGCTTTTTTACCTTAGGTTTCTTAAATGGCTTATTGCCCTGCGGATTGGTCTATATGGCAATTTTTGGAGCGATGGCTGGCGGAGGCGCTAGTTATGGCGCATTGTACCTCGCTCTTTTTGGATTGGGCACTATCCCACTGATGACTGTTGCCATCTATCTTGGAAATTTTTTAAAAGGAAAAGCGAAGCAAAACATCGTGAGGGCAATCCCAATGTTTGTGGTCGTTATCGGATTATTATTCATCCTACGCGGGATGGGACTTGGCATTAAATACATCTCCCCTTCCGAAATGGTTTCTGAACCACAAATTGAATCAAGATATAACTGTCATTGATCCCTAATAAAATAATATACTTAAACTATTTATTTGAGCTCGCTTCTTAGATTTTGTTCCCAGGTCCAGGACGATTGAATCATGTCTTTTAAATTACGGCTTGCTTCCCATTTTAAAACATTTTTGGCCAAAGTTGTAGAGGCAAACATTTCTGGAACATCGCCAGGTCTTCGATCTGTGATTTCGTAATTTAATGGGCTTCCGCTTACCGCTTCAAAAGCTTTAATCATTTCTAATACCGAAAAACCATTTCCAGTACCTACATTAAAAATTTCTAATGGGGATGTGGTGCTTGTATCTAACAGTCGTTCAAGTGCTTTCAAGTGCGCTTCGGCCAAATCTACTACATGAATGTAGTCTCTAATGGGCGTTCCATCTTTGGTTGGGTAATCGTTTCCAAAGACCATCAATTTTTCTCTAATGCCCGCTGCGGTTTGTGTGATGTAAGGCATTAAATTATTAGGGATTCCACTCGGAAACTCCCCTATTTGTCCGGACGCATGCGCACCAATTGGATTGAAATAACGCAATGAAATGACGGATATTTCAGATTGAGAATTTGTAAAATCTTCTAAAATTTCTTCCGCAATTTTTTTGGTATTTCCATAAGGCGAAGAGGACCGCTGCGTAGGCGCATCTTCTGTAATTGGCATTTTGGAAGGATTTCCGTAGACGGTTGCTGAGGAGGAAAAAATAAGATGATTGATGCTGTTTTCCTGCTGGGCTTTCAACACATTTAATAATGAAAAAAGATTGTTTTGATAATACATCAATGGATTTTGAATCGATTCTGCCACCGCTTTATGAGCTGCAAAATGAATGACGGCCTTGGCATCTTTATGGGTCTTAAAAACGGCTTGAGTCGCTTCAAACGATTTCAAATCGACCTGTTCAAAATGGGGCCTTACGCCTGAAATACGCTCAATACGATCTAAAATTTGAGGACTTGAGTTTGAAAAATCATCAATGATCACGACTTCATAATTGTGGTGAATCAATGTGATTACTGTATGGGACCCAATATATCCACAACCGCCGGTAACAATAACTTTATCTTTCATATATTTATTAAAACTCAAAGATAGTTAACTCGTTTTATATTTTTAAGAAAAATTATCAATTCGAGTGGGTTTGAAAAAAAGGAACTTGTTACTCCGTTTTTTTTAAATTCTCCACGGTTTCCTTTAAAGATTTATTTTCAAGCTTTAATATTCTGTTTTCTTCAAATTGCTCATAAAGCAAATCCTTGACACTTTTACCATAAATTAATTTAGGTTCATTTACATTACTGGTGTCCGATAAAAGCATTTCGCCTTCATCACGCAGTAACCAATCGATACTTAAGTCTTGATAATTATCTAATATTACGCTAAGTTTATCTGACCCTAAAGACTTTCCGGAGTCTAAAAATCCATTTGAAAAATTACAATTCCTATAAAAAACGGAAGGTTTGATTCCTTTGTAATTAAGATATTTCAATATTTTTTCTTTATGCGTCATTGATTATTAGATAATTATTTTATATATTAGATATTTATGTTGTATCTATAGCAGTAATGTGACAGTAAAGTAAAAGAAAAAAGTGAATTAACAAAATAAGAGTTTCTATGATTAATAAAACGACCAAAGAATCCATAAAGAAAATTATCGGGCATCGATGTGCACCCATCATTCAAAAGGAATTAATCGATTCTAAGGAATACAACATGCACGGTGAGCCTTACTCTACAGGACAAATCACTAATGTAATGAACGGCGAAAAGCATAATATCATTGAAGCAGCTATCTATAGAGTCGTCGAAGAACGTTTAGAAATTCAAAGAAAAAGAAATAGCTTAATCAAAAAAAAATCTTCAAACAGAACGGCAGATCCGTAATTTTAATTCTTCAAAAAACATTAAATCTATGGTCAATAACTGCAAAATTACAAATTTCAGCCTTTATTCACAAGCCGATAGATTTACACCAATTAATCACAGAGGTATTGCGTTTGATGAAATTTGTAAACAAAAGCGACTCCTTTCTAGTGTTGACTTAATTATCTAAAATATACTATTATAAGAAAACCTCCAAAAAACAAAACATATGAAATTAATTACTTGCATTGTATTGCTTATGGGCTACGGCATTTTAACGAGACTTTACTATAAAGAGAAAAAGTATATAACCGCATCTATATGGGCTTTAATATTTATTTTTATAGTGTATTTAATGATCGATATATACATCGATGAGTATTAAAAATCATCGATTTCGTAAAAACGAAGCTAACACATATTCCCCAACCTAAACTTAAAGATTAATAAGGAACAGAGGCGAATTAAAGTTGTTTTAGAATCTGAAACGAGCCTACCTTCGGTAGACAATCTTGCCTGCCAATAGGTAGGTTCTTAAGGGATCTCGGAAAAATTTCCTATGGTGCTCTTTTGAGCTCCGTAGTCTAAATAGAACCTCAAGAACCATAGCTTTTTAGTTTTGTTTCCGCTTGAAAACTTAAATACATTTAAGTTTCTTACAAAAACAAAAAAGGAGGTCTGATTTTTTTTTATTGTCAAGCTGAACCTGCCTATCGGCAGACAAGCTCGTTTCAGCGTCTCATAATTATTAAGTTTCGATACTTTAAGATTCTGAAATAAATTCAGAATGACATGTTTATCTACTTTTATAAAATCCATCAAAAAAAATTATGTTTACAATAATTGGTGGTTTTTCATAAAATAGGTGATGTATTTAGGAATTAGAGTTCCTAAATAGTAAGGTAGATTCATCAGTAAGTATGGAGTTCCATTGGGTGTTTTTGTCTCTTGTATTGAAAACTCACCTGCGAATATTCTGATAGCATAGGGATGATTTGTGCGCTCTATAAATTGATGAAGTGATTTTAATGAGCCTGTACTTCCTGATTTAATTTCAATTGGGATAACCTTTCCATCCATCGCAAAAACCAAATCCACTTCTGATGAAGCTTGCTTCTTTTCTCTTACCCAAAAATTAGGGGATTCTGGCTTATTACTTTGGATAGAAATTAGTTCCTGCGTGATCATATGTGGAATAATAGCTCCTTTATAACTTTGGCTTAAATCTTCTAAAACCAACATCTCTGCTCGGATCCCTAAAAGATGATTGAGTATGCCCGTATCCAAAAATTGTAGTCTAGGTGATTTTTTTAAATCTGGAATTATAGGTGGTTCTGTAACAGTTGTTGGATAAATTAGCTGAATAACCTTTGCTTGATGTAAATTCCGCATTGCTTCACCAACTTCTCTTGACCTGTAGTTAGAATTACCGAAATTTTGAAATTTTATTCGCTCATCTACAACATATGCAGCAGATGACATAATATGTTTAATTACATTTTTTGCCGTTGTATTGGTTGTATATTTTTCTGAATCACTAATGTATGAACTCCAAATACTCTCATAAATAGAAGAGAGATCTACGACACTTTTACTTTTGGAAAATTGACTAAGTATTTCTGGCATTCCTCCTATAATCGTGTATTTATTGAATAAATCGAGTAACGTTTTATGTGCAACTTTATTTATAGGAATATTATTTAGTTGTTCTATACCTGTACTGTGACCAATTGCTTCTAAGTATTCTATAAAATTAAAAGGGTATAAATATAAAAACTCAACTCTTCCAACAGGGAAACTTTTAACATTTTTAAGTGCAAATTCGAGTAAAGAACCTGCCGCTATAACGTGAAGTTCTGGAGCCTCTTCATAAAAATACCGTAAAAGCTGTATTGCTTTTGGTTGTTCTTGTATCTCATCAATGAAAAGCACTGTATTGCTAATGTCTTTAGAAATGATATTATTTGAAATAAATAGAGCTTCAATGATCGTATTTACATTATCCGTTTGATCAAAGTACTGACTATCTGCTTTTTTCTCTAAGTTAAGGTATAGCCGATTTTTATACGTTTTTGAAAACTCATTTATCAAAGTCGTTTTACCGACTTGTCTTGCTCCTCTAACAATTAATGGTTTTCGATTGGATTTGTTTTTCCATTTATGCAATTGTGCAGTAAGATGTCTTTTTAAAATCAAAATAAAATGTTACAAAGTAACTGCAAATATATTGTTTTTCTGTAACAAAGTAAAGCCTGTTATTGAAAAATATTATACCAAAGTCAATAGTGTTTTTTAAAGAACCTGTTTTATGATCTTCTAAGGGTCACATTTACAGATATTTAATCATTCTCTTGGACATCAAGTAGAACCTCAGCAAGAGTGTTGCATGACCTTGACAAAGCTCCGCTTTGAGAATCAACAAAAAAAACGACCGCTGCAAGATTACCTATGGTGCTCTTTTGAGCTCCGTAGTCTAAATAGAACCTCAAGAACCATAGCTTTTTAGTTTTGTTTCTGCTTGAAAACTCAAATAAATTTGATTTTCTAACAAAAACAAAAAAGTCTGCAAATTATGCAGACTTTCTATTCTTAAGTGACCCAAACTATCCAAAGTTCGAACTTTGTAGTTAAACTCAATTATATTTTTGAAACTTGTTTTTGATAGAAAAAATAAACCCGCAACGTAGATTACTGGTTTGACTTTACATCCCATTGAGCTGTCTTCGAAACAAACCCTCGATTTTTTAAACAACTTTTTTGATACTTCTTAGAAAAAATCTAACCCAAAGTTGCGTTAGATTTTGTAAGCACCTTACGGCGCTGATTGAAAAAGACGGGGCTGCACAAGGCCAGCCCCTTTAAGAGTCAAGCGTCAAGAAAAATTAATCCCTAACAAAACGCACTGAAAAGCCGCTCTGCTTGTCACTGTAGTCCCTGTTTAGAAAACCGTAATCGTAAGAGAGTTTGCGGTTCCGCGCTTTATATGTATCCAAAGAGAACTCAGTTGAACTCCAAAAGAAAGCATCGAAACTCTCGTTGACAAACGATCCATCGTTGCTACGACGACCCTCAGGAAGAGCATTAAAGCCACTATTGTTGTTAGAGCTTTGGTTATTGCCTACTGCACCTGCTATTGTGGTACTAGTCCATCCTGTAGTAGAAGACATCGCTTTGGCGATTTTATTTCCTGTAATGGTGCCGTCATAGTTATATCCATTGGCTATGAGATAATCTTCTAAAGTGAGCCACTCAGCTTCACTTGGTACGTGCCAACCTTCTGGTGAAAATTCTTTTCTAAGCGATGGGTCTGACGATGAATCAGCATCGTGAATGCCCATCACTGCATACCAATTATAAAGCTTTCCTTTTGTTTCGTCATTCTCATAATAACACCAAGCGCCTGTGGTGAGGGCTGCCCAACCACCTGCTTCCGTGATTTGTGGAATCTCTGTACCGTCTCTATAGGTTTCCATCTCAGCGTTTTCTAAAGTCCATACTTGGTTGCCGTAAGTTAGGCTGTTGTACGTATTACCGTCAACGTCTGTTATTGAGCCTATCTGTGCGTTATCTATTTGGTCTTGAAGCGCTGAAATCTTTTCCAATAGAACAGATAAAGTAACCGCATCCTGAGCCTCTGTAGGGTCTTGCAAGTTTTTGATTTGATTGTCTTCGGCGCTTATTGTCCCATTGAGTTCAATGCCTTGAGCGTAGATATGTGTTGTAAAAAGCATCAAAACTAGTACTGTTATTTTTCTCATCTTAGTATTTTAAAAGTGTAATTGGTTTCAAGTTCAAATATAATGACTTTTGTATAGCAATCAACATAATGCGATACGTTTTTAAAACTCAGGCTCTATAACCAAGCTACAGTTAATACAATTTATGAGTTCTGTAAAAAAATATTTATATGAAAAAATAAAAAAATCAGTGTAAAACAATTTCTTGTCAATTTTCGCTCCCTCTGTTTTTTCAATCTCATCAAAAATATTATTTATTAAAGAAATATTAAATCTAAAATTTAATACCTGTTTTAACTTTTCTTTGTTGTGTACAGATTTCACATCTAATAGTTCGTCTAAATCAAACTCCCCTATATTAGAAAAAGAAAGGTTCGGAAATAACAAAAGAAGTTGAGTTATTAAGTGTTGATTTTTATATTTTTTTAGACACGAACTTATATAAATATCTGCTTTCTCAAGCTGTGGACTATTAATTTTTTAAATATCAGAATAAGTTTTAAATTCTAAAGCATCATTTAAATTAAAAAGTGCTAAGGGATAAATGATTCTTTTGCATATTCAGTAAGCATAAAATGTGGACAAGTATTAGACAAATAAAGATAAAAAAAATACTAAAACCATTGAATGTCAATGATTTTAGTATTTTATGTGTGACCTCGGCAAGATTCAAACTTGCAACCTCTTGAGCCGTAATCAAGTGCACTATTCAGTTATGCTACGAGGCCATTTTGAGGGTGCAAATATAAGGTAATAATCTTTTTATCAAAAGAATATCGTAGCTATTTCAAAAAACTTACTTTTGTAGAGATCTAATATTTTATATTATCATGAAAATAGAGCAAATCTACACCAGCTGTTTGGCACAAGGCGCCTACTATATCGAATCTAATGGCGAGGTTGCTATCATCGATCCGCTACGAGAAACCCAACACTATATTGACAAAGCGACGGCCAATAAGGCGACCATTAAATATATTTTTGAAACGCATATTCATGCCGATTTTGTGTCGGGGCATGTGGACTTGGCAAAAAAAACAGGCGCAACGATTGTCTTTGGCCCAAATGCCAATACAACCTTTGATTGTCACAATGCCACGGATAATGAAGAATTCAAAATTGGAGCGCTCACCATTAAAGTCCTTCACACCCCGGGCCATACGCTAGAATCTGTCACCTATTTACTGATCGATGAAAACGGACAAAATCATGCGGTATTTACAGGAGATACCCTTTTTCTTGGCGATGTTGGCAGACCAGACTTAGCCGTTAAATCGGAACTAACTGAAAAAGATTTAGCGGGCATGTTATACCAATCCTTGCGAACAAAAATAATGACTTTAGACGACTCTATCATTGTATATCCTGCCCATGGTGCCGGTTCTGCTTGTGGGAAAAATTTAAGCAAAGAAACGGTTGGCACCATTGGAGATCAGAAAAATACCAATTATGCTTTGCGATCTGATATGACCAAAGATGAATTTATCAAAGAGGTTTTGAATGGCATCAGTGCGCCACCACAATATTTTGCGAAAAACGCAAAACTAAATCAAACGGGATATTCTGAACTAGAGGCCGTTTTATCAAATGGCGACACGCCACTTTCTGCAGATGCCTTTGAACAACGTGCTCAAACTAAAGAAGCGTTAATTTTAGATGTACGCACCCAACAAGATTTTGTAAAAAACCACATTCCAGGGTCTATTTTCATAGGACTTAATGGCGGATTTGCACCCTGGGTTGGCGCCTTAATCACCAACATCAAACAACCCATTCTTTTAGTGGTTCCAGAAGGCAAGTCAGAAGAAGCGGTGACACGCCTGGCGCGTGTTGGCTACGATAACACCCTTGGGTATTTAGAAGGTGGCATAGAAGCGTGGATCGCTTCGGGAAAAACAACCGATCGCATACAGTCTATTTCGGCAGAAGCCTTTGCAGTACAAACCAAAAAAGAAACACTCCCTATTTTAGATGTTCGAAAAGAGGGTGAATTTGCCTCGATGCATTTAAAATTGGATGGTGTTCAACATTTTGCACTGGATTACATCAATCATCAAATGGATCAAATAGATGCCAACAAAACGTATTATGTCCATTGTGCAGGTGGCTACCGCTCTGTGATCGCTGCATCCATATTAAAAGCACGAGGGTTTCATAATCTCGTTGATATTGACGGTGGATTTGCGGCGCTTAAAAAGACAAGCATTTCAATGTCTGAATTTGTATGTCCTTCAACCCTTTAATATATAAACACATGACAACAACACTTGAAATTCAAAACTTAAAATGTGGTGGTTGTGCCCATACGATTATCACGAGACTCAATGCCTTAGAAGGCATTCAGAACGTAGCCGTAGATACCGACACACATACTGTGACATTTGATACGGATGCTAAAAATGGGATTGAAGAGGCTACAAAATTACTCTCTAAACTAGGATATCCTGTGAATGGCGACGCCAATTCTATCGGAAAAAAAGCAAAATCGTTTGTAAGTTGTGCTGTGGGAAGATTAGAGAAATCTTAAATTATCTCGGCGCTTAAACCTGCTTCTAACAGTTTCCCGCATTGGGGCTCTAAATCCTCATATTGCCCTGTTTTGACAATACATTTCCCTTTATAATGAACTAATAACGCACACTGCTCGGCCTGCTCATAGGTATGACTACAAACATCGACTAGCGTTTCTATCACATGGTCAAAAGTATTCACTTCATCATTGAACAAGACAATTTCATTTAAATGACTTTCATCAGTTAAGGTGTCAAACTGTTCTTTAACTTTTTCTTTTGTACTCATAATTGTTGAACAAATTTCAAAGCAACCCAATTGTTTCTTTTTAATTTTTTTTCGAGTTTCAAATGAAGTTGATTACAGGTTGATTCAATCAGCTCACAATCACTGTCATAAAAACCACTTAAAAATAGGGAACCATTTTCATTTAAACAAGCCACATAGGTACTTAAGTCGTTAATCAGAATGTTTCTATTAATATTAGCGATAATTACATCGTAGTGTTTGCCCTCTAATAAGGACGCATCCCCTTCTAAAACATGGATATGATGACAGTCATTTCTGGAAACATTTTCTAAACTATTTAAATAACACCAATTATCAATATCGATAGCATCCAGTGTTTGTGCGCCTCTTTTTTCGGCCAAAATTGCGAGAACTCCTGTTCCACACCCCATATCCAATACTGATTTATGCGTAAAATCTGACGCTAAAATATGCTGAATCATCATATGAGTTGTTTCGTGATGCCCCGTCCCAAAGCTCATTTTTGGCTCAATAATAATATCGTACTTAACTTCAAATGGCTCATGAAAAGGCGCGCGAATCGCACACTGATCATCCACCAGTATCGGATTAAAATTTTTCTCCCATTCTGCGTTCCAATTGGTCTGTGCAATGGTTTCAAAGTCGTACGTAATTTCAAACTCCTCAGATTTTAAAATCTGAATTGGTTCTAGAATCGCGTCAAAATGATCTGATTTTTGAATGTATGCAATGACGCCGTCTGGCGTTTCTACAAAACTTTCAAACCCAGAAAAACCAAGTTCCGCAATTAAAATTTCGGTACCTGGCTGAACGGGTTCAACTTTAAATGTGTAGCCTATATAAATAGAGTCTGCCAAATTTAAAATGCGTTTATGATAGCCAAAAATTGCTCAACATCCAATGCAGCGCCACCAATAAGGCCACCATCTACATCTGGTTTAGAAAAAATTTCTTTTGCATTGGCAGGTTTTACACTCCCACCATATAGTATTGAAACTTCATCCGCTAATTTTTCTGAATACTTTTTAGCAACCGTTTCACGGATAAAAGCATGCATGTCTTGCGCTTGTTCTGGAGAGGCAGTTTCGCCGGTACCAATGGCCCAAACAGGCTCATAAGCCAAAACAATATGCTCCCATGCGGCGGCTGGTAAATGAAATAAAGCGTTCTGGATTTGTGCACCTACAACAGCTTCTTCATTTCCAGATTTACGATCTTCTAATTCTTCACCAAAACAAAAAATTGAGCGCATCCCATGTGCTAATGCAGCATCAACTTTTTTAGCAAGAAGGGCATCAGATTCATTAAAATATGCGCGACGCTCACTGTGTCCTAAGATGACTGTTTTAACACCAACGCTTTTTAGCATTGCGGCACTAACTTCGCCTGTATAGGCTCCGTTTTCTGCAAAATGCATGTTTTGAGCAGCCACTACAACCTGACTTCCTTTGACTGAATTTGAAGACGCTAAAAGACTCGTAAATGGAGGCGCAATAATGACTTCTGTTGTGGTGTGTTTAAGTTCTTTAAGCAGTTTAGAAACTAATAATTCTGAATCGACATAGTCATTATTCATTTTCCAATTTCCTGCTACAATTTGTTTTCTCATTTTAAATTATTTAATAGTGTTATATCTGTGGTTTCAATGGCTTTAAAAACTTTTATACGGCCTTGTTTGTCAATAATCATATAGCGAGGAATCCAATCCAAGTCCAAAAATGTGCCCATAGCACCTTTCCAACCCGATTGCATAAAGTAATGTTCCCCTTTTATTTGGAGTCGATCAATGCCTTTTTTCCAGGCAACTTGCGATTTATCTAATGATAAATAAACAAAATCAACTTCGGGGTTATTGGCTTGAAGTTCTTTGACTCCTGGCAACCCTTTTAAACAATCTTTACACCAAGAGGCCCATACATCGACAAAAACAGTGTTGCCTTCATGCTTTTCTAAAATAGATTTAAATACGATTGAATTTCCTTCTAAAGTGATAAATTCATCATTTAAGGCCTCGGCTGAAAATTGTGTTTCCACTCGACTTTGACAACTTAAAACAGTGGTAAAAAAGAGTGTTAATACTAGAATTTTTTTCATCTTAAAATTTATTTAGTCGTTCAGTTTAATTTTTGGGTCCAAATAAGTGTAAATTATATCAACCAAAATATTGATCAGCACAAAAGTAAGGGCAATTATTAAAACAGCCCCCATAATTACGGGTAAATCTAGGGTGTTTAATGCATTTACAATTTCTTTCCCTAAACCATTCCATGCAAATATATACTCTACAAAAACGGCTCCCGCTAATAAGGAAGCAAACCAGCCCGAAACAGCCGTTACCACCGGATTGAGCGCATTTTTCATTGCGTGCTTCGTAATAATTTGAAACTCGCTTAGGCCTTTGGCTCGTGCCGTTCGAATGTAATCTTGGTTAAACACTTCTAATAATGAGTTCCGCATCAATTGAGTGACCACAGCCAACGGCCGAATTCCAAGTACCAAGGCAGGTAATAGTAAGTTTTTTAGTTTTAACTGATAGACCTCTCCAAAATCGTCCAATTCGTAGAGACTTCCAGTCATTTCTAATCCTGTATATTCATGTAATAAAAACCCAAAAATCCAAGCGGCCAAAATAGCGCTGAAAAACGACGGCAAACTCATCCCTAATGTACTGACTACTAAAATGGTTTTATCCATCCAATGATCTTTGTAGAGCGCCGAAACCACCCCCAAAAATAACCCAAGAAGGAGCGCAATACTAATCGAGGCTATTGCCAAAATAATGGTGTTAGGCAAGGTTTCTTTTAATATTTGACTGACTTTTTTTCCTTGTTTTGTAAAAGACGTTCTCAGGTATGGATATTTCAAAACAATGCTGGTGTTCGCTATTTTAAATAAGGTTTTATAAGTGTAAGGATGCGATTCTAAAAATGTATAATCATTGGCATTTTTAGAATGGAGCGACACTGGCGATAAGTCATTTAAGTAATACAGGTACTGGGTCATGACCGGCTGGTCAAATCCGTATTTTTGTTTTACAATCGCTAGTTGAGCTTGATCTTCATTTTGTCCTAACATCATTTGAGCAGGATCTCCAGGCAACACATTAAATAGAAAAAAAATAGCAGTGACTACCCCAAGAAGGGTCCAGAAAGCATGCTGTATTTTTTTTAGTATATATCTACCCAAAAGCAGTTAAAGATCTAAGTTTTTAATATCGTTCCAGTGTACTTTTTGTTGAACCGTTCCCTTTCGTAATTGCAGAACCCCTGGATTGGAACGCACCACCGTTTTGAGTGCTTTTTCATCACACAGATAAAATTCAAAATCAAGCCCATAAGCGGCCTTCAGTTTTGATTTAGAATCGCCTCCTGAAGCACTTAACCCAATCACGGTATAGCCTTTAGAATGTGCGTCTTCTGATAATGCTTTTAGTTTTTGAAGCCCTTGCGTTTCTGCACTTTCTAAGCTGTAAGATACAATCAAAATGAGTTTTTCCTCAGAAAGAAATTGAGCGGTTAAATCTTCATCTTCTGATTCAATTGAAAAATCCAAAATGGAAGGCTGAAACCCTTCATCAATAACTTTCGTTTCTACACTTACATACTCCCCTTGCACGTTTGGATAGGATCCATCGGTTACTATGGTTTGTTCAGCTCCATTGACCATAAAAACCCATGTAAATTCTTGAATGGCTTTAGGCGCATCATCTGGAGTACTCATATTAGTCACTAGGTTATCCCCTATTTTATAAGCTCTAAAATCTATGCTTGGTAAATGCATCAACACATGGTATCCAAATCCCAAACTAGCGATAAAACTCAAAAGAGCCAAAATTGTATTTGGAAGGGATTTAAAAATGGGTGCTATGTACGATTTTCCAACAAACAGAATCAGTACAAACACAAGTAAAACCACATCTTTTGTGAAGCTTTCCCATGGGGTTAATTTTAAGGCATCTCCAAAACAGCCACAGTCTTTTACTTTATCAAAATACGCAGAATAAAAGGTTAGAAAGGTAAAAAATACAATCATGAGCAACAAGCTCCAAACGGTGAATTTTGGCTTGTATCCTATCAGTAAAAACACCCCTAGAACGACTTCAAGTACCACAACCAAAACTGAAATAACTAAGGCATAAGGTTCTAAAAAAGGGATATTTAAGACGTCTGCACTAAAATATTCTTGGAGCTTATAAGAAAAACCCAAAGGGTCATTAAGCTTGATAAATCCTGAAATGATAAATAAAATGCCAACAAAAATACGCGAAATAGGAACTATAATTTTCATTTTAAGAGTCGTTTAAGTGAATTAATGCAAAGATGGCATAATTAATCATGTCCTGATAATTTGCATCGATTCCTTCGCTAACTAGGGTCTGTCCTGCATTGTCTTCTATTTGTTTGACGCGTAATAATTTTTGTAAAATCAAATCGGTTAGTGAGCTGACTCGCATATCGCGCCAAGCTTCACCATAGTCATGATTTTTATCGAGCATCAACTGTTTGGTGACCGTAATTTTATCTTCATAATGAGCGACCGCTTCCTCAAAAGATAAATCGGGCTGTTCAACCACGCCTTTTTCAATTTGAATCAGTGCCATCACACAATAATTGATAATTCCTACAAACTCGCTCGCAGCGCCTTCGTCGACTTTCTGAACCACGTTTTGTTGCAAACCTCGAATGCGTTGTGCTTTGATGAAAATTTGATCAGTTAGCGATGGGAGTCTAAGAATTCGCCACGCACATCCATAGTCTTTCATTTTTTTAGAAAACAGGTCTTTACAGACTTGTACAACGGCATCGTATTCTTTTGAAGTATTTTGCATGAAATAAATCGAATTTTCCGTAAATTTCGCTTAAAATATTCAAAACATCAAGATTTATGGTTTAAAGTTTTAAATCTTGATAAAAACCATCGATCCTGTATTTATATGACCCTGAACTGTAAAGGCAAACTTATTGATCTCAACACTCCAAAAGTGATGGGTATTTTAAATGTGACTCCCGATTCATTTTATGATGGTGGCCGATTTAAAGACGAAAAAAGTATTTTATCACAAGTTGAAAAACTAACTACAGAAGGTGCTACGTTTATAGATATTGGTGCCTATAGCTCTCGCCCTGGTGCTGATTTTGTTTCTGAAGAGGAAGAATTAAGACGGCTCATTCCGATCATAAACTTAGTCACTGCTAGCTTTCCAGACAGTATTATTTCGATCGATAGCTTTCGAAGTCGTGTGATTAAAGAATCTATTGAAGCAGGCGCTGCAATAGCCAACGATATTTCGGGTGGTCAGTTAGATCCTTTAATGTTTAAAACGGTTGGATCACTTGGCATCCCCTACATCATGATGCACATGCGAGGCACCCCACAAACCATGCAACAAATGACCAATTATTCAAACGTTGTTCAGGAGGTTTACACCTATTTTTCAGAAAGGATCCAACTTGCAAACACGCATCAAATAAAAGATATCATCTTGGACTTAGGGTTTGGATTTTCAAAAACCAGAGAACAAAACTTTGAACTCCTAGCAGCCTTCGATTTTTACAACCACTTAAACCTCCCTATTTTGGCAGGCGTTTCGCGGAAATCCATGATTTATAAAACTCTAAACACCACCGCCGACCAAGCGCTGAATGGGACCTCAGCACTCCATATGGTGGCGCTTCAAAAAGGCGCGAAACTCCTCAGAGTACACGATGTCAAAGAAGCCGTTGAGTGTATTCAACTTCATAACGCCCTCCAAAAGTAGCGTTCATTTTATATTTATTATATTTATTCAAATTATTAGACCCAGTGGATATTTTTAAAGACTTATTAAATTTCAATATTTTAGATATTATCGACATTACGTTAGTCGCTTTTTTACTGTATTATGTGTACAAATTAATCAAAGGAACCGTTGCCATTAATATCTTTTTTGGGATTGTTATTTTTTACCTGTTTTACTTATTGGTTGATGTGCTTCAAATGCGAATGCTGAGTAAGATTTTAGGCGGTTTTATGAGTGTTGGAATCATTGCGTTAATTGTGGTTTTTCAGCCTGAAATACGTAAATTTTTATTAATGATTGGCTCCACGAACCTGAGCAAAGGCGGCTCCTTTATAAGACGATTCAGTTTCTTAAAAGCTCAAGCTCAAAATACATCTGATGCAGACGTGATTGTCAAAGCTTGTACCAAAATGGGAAGTACCAAAACAGGGGCGCTCATTGTGATTGAGCGGAATAACAATTTAGACTTTCTAGTAGAAACTGGCGATGAGATGAACATCACAGTCACACAGCCTATTTTGGAAAGTATTTTTTTTAAGAACAGTCCACTTCACGATGGAGCCATTATCATTTCTAACAATACAGTCAAAGCAACCCGGGTTATTCTTCCGGTTAATAATGAAAAAAAGATTCCGTCTCATTTTGGATTACGGCACCGAGCAGCGATAGGAATTTCTGAAAAAACAGATGCGATTGCGTTGGTGGTCAGTGAAGAAACTGGACTGGTTTCTTATGTGAATAATGGAGAATTTGTGATTTATAAAGACACCTTAGATTTGATCGAAAAAATCAAAGCAGATTTGTCATAAAATCAACTGTTTTTGGTCAAAAACTGAGCGTCGTATAAATTCCGATACGCGCCGTTTTTGTTTTTTAACAATTCAGCATGGGTGCCTTTTTCAACAATTTCGCCTGCCTCTAACACAATAATCATATCGGCTTTCTGGATGGTTGCCAGCCGATGGGCAATCACAATAGAGGTTCTGCCTTGAGTGATTTTCTGAGTCGCCTTTTGAATCAATTGTTCCGCATAAGAATCTATGGAGGCGGTCGCTTCGTCTAGAATTAAAATCTTTGGATTGGTAACGTACGCTCTTAAAAATGATATTAACTGACGTTGTCCAGAGGATAACATCACCCCTCTTTCTTTGACATTATAATGATAGCCCTTTGGTAAACTCATTATAAAATCGTGAATACCAATCTCTTTAGCGGCTTCTTGGACTTGCGCTTCCGTGATCTCTGTATTTTTTAAGGTGATATTATTCAGAATCGTATCTGCAAACAAGAACACATCTTGAAGTACTACCGCTATGTTTTGTCTTAAACTTTTAAGAGCAATGGTTTTTATATCCTTAGAATCTATCGTAATCTTTCCAGAGTTGATGTCATACAAACGATTCAATAAATTGACAATGGTGGATTTACCGGCACCTGTTGATCCAACGATTGCGACCGTTTCTCCAGCGGAAACATTAAAAGACACGCCTTTTAAAACGGGTTCGTTTTCCACGTACTCAAATTTAACATCTCTAAATTCCAAGTCGCCTTTTATATTTTTAAGGACCACATCCCCGTGATCTTGTATGTTAGAGGTTGTATCTAATACTTTAAAAACTCTATCGGCAGCAACCATGCCCATTTGAAGGGTGTTAAATTTATTTGCGATTTGATTGAGCGGCCTAAACATCATTGGCACCATCATTATAAAAGCGGTTAAATCGCCCACAGAAGCCGTCTGATCCAACACGGTATTTAGACCGCCAAGCCAGATCACAGTTCCTAAGGTTACCGACGATAATAAATCTGCAATTGGAAAAAAAACAGAATTATACCAAACCGTTTTAATCCATCCCTTTTTGTGACGGTCATTGATGGCCCTAAAGTTTTCGGATTCAATTTTTTCTCTCGCAAATATTTGAACGATTTTCATGCCGGTGATCCGTTCTTGTACAAACGAATTCAAATTAGACACTTCGGTTCGCACATCTTCAAACGCTTTTTTCATGTATTTCTGAAATATTTTGGTAGCAATCAAGACGATAGGCAGCGCACAAAAAACAATGACACTAAGTTGCCAGTTCATATAAAACATGACCACTCCTACAACGCCCATTTTTAAAATATCGCTGAAAATCATAAATAATCCTTCCCCAAAAATATCGGCAATTCGCTCCATATCAGTCACGGTTCGGGTGATTAAAACGCCCACAGAAGAGTTGTCAAAATACGTCATTTTAAAACCAAGAATGTGCTTAAAAAGCTTCGTTCGAATGTCTCTTACCACCGACTGTCCAAGCCAACTTGCATAATAGATAAATAAAAGATTACACGTCACTTCTAAAATTAACAATCCGAGCATCGCAAGGATGTATTTTGAAAAGCCGGGCTCAAACTTTTGAGCAATATTTTGATCAATAGCTAATTGTAACACTTTGGGACGTAATGCCCCAAAAACGGCTAAGCCTATAACGGTCATTAGCGCAATAATAAAAATACCTGAGTAGGGTTTAATATAATGCAGCAACCTTTTAAATAACTGCGAGTCAAAAACCTTGTTTTTAGGGTTTTTCATCGATATAAATTGATTTAGAATAGTCTATATTAATAAGATAAAGTCCCTTAGCTGGTGCAGAAGTCCCCGCATTAGACCTGTTTTTGGAACGAATAATTTTCCGAAATTCTTCGAGCGTTCGTTTTTTTGCTCCGACTTCAATCATGGTACCCACAATAGCGCGTACCATATTTCTTAGAAAACGGTCGGCTTTAATTTTAAAATTAAGACTGTTTTGATCAACCTCCCACAGGGCTTCCATAATTTTACAATCATAGGTTTTAACATCCGTTTTTACTTTTGAAAAACATTGAAAATCAGTAAAGTCGAATAAAATTTTAGCTGCCTCATTCATTAAATCAACATCTAACGGAAGCGTATATGTATGTGCATTTTGATAATTAAAAGCATCTTTGGTTCTAGAAATTTTATAGATATAGGTACGACTCAATGCATCAAAACGGGCATGAATTTCAGGATGTACTTCTTTGATTGTGTTGATATGGATATCTTTAGGAAGGTACACATTGAGTTTATATACACTGTCTTTGACATCTATTGGTGTATCGATATCAAAATGTGCGACCATTTGTTGGGCATGAACTCCGGTGTCGGTTCGACCCGCACCCATGCATTCAAGCGGTGTCCTGAGTACTGTAGAAAGCGCATGATTGAGAGCCGCTTGTACCGTGGATACATCGGGTTGAATTTGCCAGCCATGATAGGCGCGACCATTATAAGATAAATCAATAAAATATCTCAAGCTAATTTGATACTTTTGTAGTTAGATAGACAAAGATAAATAGACTTTATCATTAATAGCTTTCACATTAACATTTTCTAATGACAAAAATTTTATTACTCTCAGATACGCACAGTTATATGGGAGAAGACATCCTTAAATATGTGAAACAAGCCGATGAAGTTTGGCATGCGGGCGATATTGGTGACTTGAGTGTCACAGATGCGATTAAAAAATTAAAACCTTTACGTGCTGTGTATGGAAATATTGACAATGCAGAAGCACGCTTAGAATTCCCCGAACATTTAAAATTTAGATGTGAAGGCGTCAAAGTATGGATTACGCATATAGGAGGGTATCCCGGTCGCTATGCACCAGCCGTGAGAGATCAAATTAAAATCCACACCCCTAACCTTTTTATTTGTGGGCATTCGCATATCTTAAAAGTAATAAATGACAAAAAACTGAATTTATTACACATGAATCCAGGCGCCGCAGGAACGTATGGAATTCATAAAGTCAGAACTCTATTACGGTTCGAAATATCTGGTGAAAAAATTCAAAATCTTGAAGTAATCGAGTTTAAAAGAAACCCATAAAAAAACCCCGAGAGTTCTCGAGGTTTTTTTCGCACTAATACTACTAAAATTATGAGTTTATCTCAACCGATCGACAGATTTTACGAGTGCTTCATCCTTTTTTATGGCCTTATTGGAAACAACCAATAACACGATAGTAAAAATAGGAAGTAGCAACCCAATACCTTTCTCAGAATTCGCAGGTTCTCCAGATATAGTTAGCAGTCGGTATACAAATAACCCTAGTAAAATTAAGTTTAATATGATATTTAGACGCCCCAAAACAAATTGAGTCTGTCTCGTTTTAAAAAGAAAAATAGAAATTAACGATAGCAAGGCGGAACCTTGAAATAAAATATAATATTGAATAGAATCTATCGCAAACTCAGCAAGACCGCTCACAACCCATAAAGACAATATATGAGATAGTACTCCTGAACAAACAGCAGCGATTAATAAGTACAACGATTGGATTCTTTGAAGCATTAATAATATAATTGGACACAAAAATAATAGTTTCTTTTTTATTACATCTATAAAAAGTTTAAAAATAAAGTTGTATAATTGCATATATAACAGCGAAATTATACTTTTTTTCGCCCTATCCATTTTCACAATAAATCACTTCTTCAAAATTATTTCACCAATTAGACCTTTAATTTAATTAAAGACTTTGACAATTAACTACCATACATAATGTTTGAAATTTCACAATTAAAAGAAAAAAAACTTCCTGAATTACAAGAACTTGCCAAAGAGCTAAACGTTCCTAAATTTAAAAGTTTAAAAAAAATTGATCTTGTATACCAAATACTAGATTTACAAGCGGCCAATCCTACCATCGTGACACCAAATGTGACACCTGCAGCGGCTGTAAAGACACCAAGACCAAGAAGAGAACGTATTTCTAAATCGAAAGACGCAGCCTCTCAATCGACTAAAACTCCCGTAGCGCCAAAACAAATTAAAGCTGAAGCTCCTAAACAAAACCAGGAAAAACCTGCGACTCCTAAACAGAATCCATCAAAATCGGAACCTGTCACAGAAGCGCCGAAAGTAGATTCAGAAAATACTAAATCTAAAGAAGGATCGACAAATCCACCCGCAAGCCCAAAAACAGATACACCGAATAAACCAAGGCCTCAAAAACAAAAAAACCCGAATCAGAATCCAAATTCTAAACAGAATCCGAACCAAAACCCGAATTCGAAACAGAATCCAAATCAGAATCCAAACCAAAACCCAAATCAGAACCCAAACCAAAAGCATCAAAAACAAGGCAATAACGGTAATAAGGACACTAGAAACCGTTATAAAGAACCCGATTTTGAATTTGAAGCCATCATTGAAAGTGAAGGGGTTTTAGATGTGATGCAAGATGGGTATGGCTTTTTGAGATCCTCAGATTACAATTACTTATCATCTCCTGATGATATTTATGTGTCGCAATCTCAAATCCGATTATTTGGATTGAAAAATGGAGATACTGTCTTAGGACATGTGCGCCCACCAAAAGAAGGGGAAAAATATTTTCCACTTATTAAAGTGAGTAAAATCAATGGGTTTGACCCTCAAGCAGTAAGAGATCGTGTAGCGTTTGAACACTTAACACCACTTTTCCCAACACAAAAATTTAATATTGCTGAAAAACAAAGTACAATTTCTACTCGAATTATGGACTTATTTTCTCCCATAGGAAAAGGCCAACGTGGGATGATTGTATCCCAACCAAAAACGGGTAAAACAATGCTTCTTAAGGATGTTGCTAACGGAATTGCAGCAAACCACCCAGAAGTATATCAAATGATTTTATTGATTGATGAGCGTCCTGAAGAAGTGACCGACATGCAACGTAATGTGCGTGGCGAAGTGATTGCTTCTACCTTTGATAAGGAAGCGCATGAGCATGTGAAAATTGCGAACATTGTTTTAGAGAAAGCAAAACGTCTTGTCGAATGTGGCTATGATGTGGTCATTTTACTCGATTCGATTACGCGTTTGGCACGTGCTTACAATACCGTTCAACCCGCCTCTGGAAAGATTTTGAGTGGTGGTGTAGATGCGAATGCACTTCACAAACCAAAACGTTTTTTCGGAGCCGCCAGAAATATTGAAAATGGAGGTTCTTTAACCATTATCGCAACCGCCCTTACGGAAACAGGTTCTAAAATGGATGAAGTCATCTTTGAAGAATTTAAAGGAACAGGAAACATGGAACTTCAGTTGGATCGTAAGATCTCGAACCGTCGTATTTTCCCAGCCATTGACCTGACCTCTTCTAGTACACGTAGAGATGATTTATTATTGGATGAGAAAACCATTAAAAGAATGTGGGTGATGCGCAAGTACCTTGCAGATATGAATCCTGTAGAAGCGATGGAGTTTATCAACGACCGTTTCAAACAAACCAGAAACAACGAGGAGTTTTTAATCTCGATGAATGGGTAATTAGTTATTCGTTTTTAATTTACAAAAAAAGCCTTTCGATATCGAGAGGCTTTTTTCTTACTATTTTATTCTAGATAAATGGCGATTCCATTCACTTTAACGCATAAAAAAAGCCTTTCAAATTTTGAAAGACTTTTAAATAAGGTGAATTACAAACTTATAAAGCTGCAACAAATTTAGATAAACCAGATTTAAGGTTCGCCGCTTTATTATCGTGAATGATATTGTTTTTGGCTAACTTATCGATCATTGAAGATACTGTAGAAAACAACTTCTGAGCTTCTTTCTTGTCGGTTGTTTCACGTAACTTCTTAATCACATTACGTGTTGTTTTATGCTGGTACTTATTTAGCACGCGCTTTGACTCGTTACTTCTAATTCTTTTTAAAGCTGACTTATGATTTGCCATAATTCTTAATTTTATTATTATTAAATAATTGTAGCCCGTAGGGGAATCGAACCCCTCTTACATGGATGAAAACCATGCGTCCTAGCCGATAGACGAACGGGCCATTTTTTTTAATCAAAACCACAATAGTGATGAATCTGATTTTATTTCAAATAGCACACATTATTTCTAATGCGGTTGCAAAAATACAACTATTTTTAAATGTTACAACTTCTTACTAACTTTTTTTGAAAAAAGTTAAATTTAATATGCTTTGGCAAATAAAACACGTTGTTTAGAGGGCTTTCCAGAAAACACACAAACACCAGTTTCAAGCTCCGAATCTATTGGAATACAACGGATTGTCGCTTTGGTGATGGTTTTAATTTTATCTTCTGTCTCAGAACTTCCGTCCCAATGCGCTAATATAAATCCTGTTTTGGTTTCTAAAACAGTCTTAAAGTCTTCAAATGTTTCCACTTTTGTGATGTGGTTTGCTCTAAAATCAACTGCTTTTTGAAATAAACTGCTTTGAATTTCGGCAATTAAAGCTGTCACAGTGTCTGTTAGGTTTTCTAGAGCAATCACTTCTTTTGTTAAGGTATCTCTTCGAGCCAACTCCACAGTGCCACTTTCTAGGTCTTTTGGCCCAATAGCCAGTCTTAAAGGCACCCCTTGTAATTCGTGCTGTGCAAATTTAGCTCCAGGACGTTGAGTGGTTCTATGGTCATATTTTACAGAAATATTTTGAACTCTCAGGGATTTCATAATTGCCTCGGCTTGGGTTGTGATTTCTGCCAATTGCTCTTCATTTCTATAAATCGGAACGATGACGACTTGGTAGGGTGCTAAATTTGGAGGCAAGACTAAGCCTTTGTCATCACTATGAGTCATAATTAATGCGCCCATCAATCGGGTTGAGACGCCCCAAGAGGTGGCCCAAACATAGTCTTGTTTTCCTTCACTATTAGCGAATTTAACATCGAATGCTTTGGCGAAATTTTGTCCTAAAAAGTGAGACGTTCCTGCTTGCAATGCTTTTCCGTCTTGCATTAAGGCTTCAATACAATAGGTTTCTTCGGCACCAGCAAAACGTTCACTTTCTGTTTTTACCCCTTGAATTACAGGGATGGCCATGAAATTTTCAGCAAAATCGGCATAGATATTATTCATTAATTTGGCTTCAGTGATGGCTTCACTTTTGGTGGCATGTGCGGTATGCCCTTCTTGCCATAAAAATTCTGCCGTTCTCAAAAACAAACGCGTTCGCATTTCCCATCGCACCACATTGGCCCACTGGTTAATTAAAAGCGGTAAATCTCTATAAGACTGAACCCATCCTTTAAACGTATTCCATATAATCGCTTCACTTGTTGGTCTGACGACCAACTCCTCTTCTAGTTTTGCTTCTGGATCGACACGAAGTTTTCCAGGGTTATCGGGATCATTTTGTAAGCGATAATGTGTGACTACGGCACATTCTTTTGCAAAACCTTCGGCATTTTTTTCTTCAGCTTCAAACAAACTTTTGGGTACAAACAGCGGGAAATAAGCGTTTTGATGACCTGTTTCCTTAAACATGCGATCTAACTCTGCTTGCATTTTTTCCCAAATTGCATAGCCATAAGGCTTAATCACCATACAGCCTCTAACGGCCGAGTTTTCAGCTAAATCAGCTTTAACGACAAGTTCGTTGTACCATTTTGAATAATCTTCGGATCTTGATGTAAGGTTTTTGCTCATATTGTCGTAATTTGGCACAACTGTTGTAGTGCTTTATATAATTAGTTTGACAAAACTAAGTATTTTTGTGACGTTCAACAATTTAATTTAAACTCTTATGAAATTTATTACTTACTTAAAGAAACAATGGGCACTCGTATTTGTAGTTGGAGTTCTTTTAAGTTTTACGTCTTGTGGATCTTTCCAGTATGCGGGAACCTATGAAGATGGGATTTATTCTGATTCTGAACCTAAAGTACAAACTAATGAGACTGCTGACAACACCTCAAATTCCTCTGATTATTATAAAAATTATTTTAAAGAAAAATCGCTTCAAGTGGACGAAGATAACGCTGTTTTTACAGATGTTGACGCCTATGAAGGGGATTATCAAGAAGATGCTACAAACTCAACTAATTACGCAGGCTGGGGACAAAACAATGACAGCGGAGTTACGATCAATGTTTATGATAACAGTCCTTATTATAGCTATGGATGGGGAAACCCTTATAACAACTATTGGGGCTGGAACAATGGGTGGTCATTAGGATGGAATAACTGGGGGAACTCCAGATATAATCCTTGGTGTAATCCATATATTGGTTATGGTTATAACAATTTCGGTTACAACAACTTTGGTTACGGCTATGGGTATAACAACTATGGTTACAACAACTACAGAAGACAATCAATCGCCTATGTAAATGGCCGTAGGTCTTATACGACTTCCAGAAACATCAGTTTGAGCAGCCGAAGTGCTTTGAGCACGACCGCTCGAACACGTTCTGCAGCTTCACGAACACAATCCGCTGTTCGCTCAAGCCGTCCAACAAAATCGGCTACAGAGACTCGAACGCGAACATCGCGTCCAACACAATCAGCTACAACAACTCGAACACGTACAACACGTCCTACGCAATCAACTACAACAACTCGAACACGTACAACACGTCCTACGCAATCGACTACAACCAAAGCAAGAACGCGTACAACACAGTCTAAAACTCCTACTAGGACGACGACGACACGACAAAGAAGCCCTTCAACTTCGAGTTCAAGAACAACCACAACTCGAAGCAGAAGTTCTAGCTCTACATCTAGAAGCTCAAGCTCGCCTTCAAGAAGTAGCTCCCGAAGTTCAAGCAGTCGACGAAGAAATTAGTAGAATTACTTTAAAAAAAATACAATGAAAAAAATAATTTTAGCATTTATGGGAGTCATTTCCCTCACAGCCTCTTATGGTCAAAATATTTCAGATGCGTTGCGCTATTCAACTGAAAACACACAAGGAACTGCGCGTTTTAGAGCCATGAGTGGTGCCTTTGGCGCCCTGGGTGGTGATATGTCTGCAGTTAGTGTTAACCCGGCTGGATCCGCCCTTTTTAATCTCAGTCATGGCTCTTTGTCCTTGTCAAACAACAGTGTTTCAAATGACGTTGGCTATAGCGGCAGCAGTACCAAAGAAAATAAAGACAATTTTGATTTGAATCAAATTGGAGCGGCGTTTGTTTTTAAAAACAAAAATGACGCTTCCTTATGGAATAAATTTGTGTTAAGTGTCTTTTACGAACAACTCGACAATTACGATGACAATTTTTTAGCAGCAGGTGCGTCTTCTAATTCTATTGGCAGTTATTTTACAGACTATGCCAACGGGCTCAGACTTGATGAAATTTCGGCATTTTCTGGTGAGTCTATTTCTGATGCTTATAGTAATATTGGCTCTAACTACGGTTCCCGATTTCAGCAAGCTTATTTAGGATACGAAAGTTATATTTTAGAACCTGGATCTGAAGATGACGACAACTCAGCTTACACCTCCAACATTGCTCCTGGTGATTTCGATCAGGAATACTATTACAGTTCCACTGGATATAATGGTAAATTTTCTGTAAATGCTGGATTTCAGTATGACAAAAATATTTATTTTGGAATGACTTTAAATTCTCATTTTATTGATTATGAACGAAGCGCCTACCTCAATGAAGAAAACACCAACGTTGGCTCTAACGTAAATCAAGTTGATTTTGAAAACAACCTCCTCACAACTGGAGAGGGATTTTCACTACAATTAGGAACCATTTTTAAGTTGAATGATGCTATTAGAGTTGGCCTCACTTATGACAGTCCTACCTGGATTACGCTAAGAGATGAAACAAATCAGTATATTTCTACTGTTAACGACACTGACAACACTCGCACAGTGGTTAATCCTGATGTTATAAATTTATTTCAAGATTATAAAATCCAAACACCCGCTAAAATCACGGGGAGTGCCGCCTATATTATTGGAGAAACAGGACTCATTAGCATTGATTATTCTAGAAAAGACTACAGTAAAACCAAATTTAAACCAGAAAGCGAAATTGGATTTTCTCAGCAAAACACCCTAATAAGCAATTCCCTTACGAGTGCTGATACATTTAGAATTGGTGGCGAATTAAGACATCAAAAATACAGCTTTCGAGGGGGCTATAAAATGGAACAAAGCCCGTATTCAGACACTTCTGTTTATGGCGATTTAAAGGGGTTTTCGCTTGGACTAGGTTACAATTTTGGAAACACTCGATTAGACCTTGCGTATGAAAACTCGAAACGAGAAACTGATTACCAATTATTTAATGCTGGTACATTAGGCGCTGCTCAGATCAACGCTACAAACACCAATGTTTCAATTACATTAAGTATGAATTTATAAGAAATCATCTATAGATTAAAAACAACCCATCCCTTTGCGATGGGTTGTTTTATTTTAAATACTCCCAGTTTCAAATCTACTTGATTTCCGTTTAAGATGACATTCTATTTAAGAAAAAAGAAATTATTAATCTAAAATTAAAAGTGCCTAACACTGAATTTAATTATCTTTGTCGTCATATAACATTGAAAACTATATTGCAAATTTCGAATGGGACTGAAAAACAATACTGAAAAGCTTGACACCATTGGTGACAATCATATCGGAACCTCCTCAGAGACTCCGATGCGATCTGACGCATTTATATTAAGTGCAGACGAAAAAATAAACATTATCAAGGACGATGTACGGCACATCATGGAAACTTTGGGCTTAGACTTGAGTGACGACAGCTTAAAAGGAACTCCCAACCGTGTTGCAAAGATGTTTGTCAATGAGATTTTTGGGGGCTTAGATCCTACAAAAAAACCAAAAGCGTCCACTTTTGAAAATAAGTATCAGTACGGAGAGATGTTGGTAGAAAAAAACATCACACTCTACTCTACTTGTGAACATCATTTTCTTCCAATTGTTGGAAGAGCGCATGTTGCTTACATCTCAAATGGAACGGTCGTTGGACTTTCAAAAATGAACCGTATTGTCGATCACTTTTCTAAACGACCACAAGTTCAGGAACGACTGACCATTCAAATTGTTAAAGAACTTCAGAACGTATTAAATACAGATGATGTCGCTTGTGTTATAGATGCCAAACATTTATGTGTCAATTCCAGAGGGATTAGAGACATTGAAAGCAGTACCGTTACGAGTGAATTTGGCGGGAAATTTAAAGACAAAGAAACCAAAAGAGAATTCTTGAACTACATACAATTAGAGACCAAATTTTAATCCTCTAACTTATGAGCAAATACACGACAAACACACTTCATATTTACAATTCATTATCTGGTAAAAAAGAAATTTTTGAACCAATCAATGAAGGAGCGATTGGCATGTATGTTTGCGGCCCTACGGTGTATAGCAACGTTCATCTTGGAAATGTCCGTACATTCATGTCCTTTGATATGATTTTTAGATATTTTAAACACCTTAATTATAAAGTACGCTATGTGCGTAATATTACCGATGCTGGGCACTTAGAAAATGATGCCGATCAAGGCGAAGATCGCATTGCAAAAAAAGCACGTTTAGAACAAATTGAACCGATGGAAGTCGTGCAACGCTATACCGTTGATTTTCATACGATCCTAAATACCTTTAATTTTTTACCACCGAGCATTGAACCGACTGCAACCGGTCATATTGTAGAACAAATTGAAATCATTAAATCAATTTTAGAAAAAGGCTTTGCATACGAAGCGAATGGGTCTATTTATTTTGATGTTTTAAAATATAATGAATCCCATCATTATGGAATTTTAAGTGGTCGAAAAATTGAAGATCTCATACACAACACCCGCGTTTTAGACGGGCAAACCGATAAGAAAAATCCACAAGATTTTGCACTTTGGAAAAAAGCAGAACCAGAACACATTATGCGCTGGCCTTCACCTTGGAGTGATGGATTTCCTGGCTGGCACTTAGAATGCACGGCGATGAGTACAAAATACCTAGGTGAGCATTTTGATATACATGGCGGTGGGATGGATTTAAAATTCCCGCATCACGAATGTGAAATTGCCCAAGCAAAAGCTTGGCACAGTCATACGCCAGTGAATTACTGGATGCATGCCAACATGCTGACACTCAATGGCCAAAAAATGGCAAAATCAACAGGAAACAATATTTTACCTGCTGAGATTTTAAGCGGTAATACAAACAAATTAACCAAAGGCTTTTCGCCATCGGTGGTTCGTTTTTTTATGATGCAAGCGCACTACCGTAGCATCCTAGATTTTAGTAACGACGCTCTATTGGCTTCCGAGAAAGGATTTTTAAAACTCATGGAAGCGGTCTCGACTTTAGACAAAATCGAAGCCACTTCAGATGCCAATGACTTTGATGTCGCAACTTGGAAATCGAATTGTTATACGGCCATGAATGATGATTTTAATACGCCTATTCTAATTGCAGAATTGTTTAGTGCTGTTAAATACATCAACCAAATTAAGGATGGAAAAGCACATATTAACGCTTCAGACTTAGGAGACTTAACCGAAGTGATGCATCAGTTTGTATTTGATATTTTAGGGCTTAAAAATGTGACTTCAAACAATCAAGATCAAAAATTGGGAGAGACTGTAGAATTACTCATCAGAATGCGAAACGACGCAAGATCTCAAAAAAACTTTGCGCTGTCTGATTCAATAAGAGATGAATTACTAACTATAGGAATTCAATTAAAAGACGGCAAGGACGGTACCACCTTTTTATTAGATTAATAGCTATGAAATCTATTTTGATTGCACCTTTTTTGTTTATCATCTGGATTTATCAAAATCTCATTTCGCCATTAACGCCTTCGACTTGTCGATTTCAACCGACTTGTTCCCATTACGCTAAAGACGCCTTACAATCCCACGGACTTCTAAAAGGGAGCTATCTAAGCATTAAACGTGTTTTACGCTGCCATCCTTGGGGAGGCTCTGGACAGGATCCAGTTCCAAAGGATTAGACGATGGTTGTTAATTAGAATCCGTGAGCCTTGAGTTTCGTATCTATTTTCTATATTTACACTCTAAACAAATGACTATGTATTTGCTACAAACCGTATGGGACCCTACTTCTGATGGCATCGCCCTTTTTGGAGATTTTAAAATTCACTATTACAGCCTCATGTGGATGGCTGCGTTTATCACAGGTTGGTATCTGACGAAAAAGATTTATAAAAACGAAGGACAAACTGATGACAAATTAGACAGTCTGTTCATGTATTCTGTTTTAGGAATTATGATTGGAGCGCGTTTGGGTCACGTCATTTTTTATCAATCTGAATTATTTAAAGACGACTTTTTTAGCATCTTCCTACCCTTCCGTTTTAGTGGTGGGTTTGAGTTTACGGGGTTTAGAGGTTTGGCTAGTCATGGCGCTGCCATTGGAATGATTTTTTCGATGTGGCTCTACAATAAAAAAGTATTGAAAAAATCAGTACTCTGGATTCTTGACCGTGTGGTCATTGCATCTGCACTTGGAGCTGTATTTATTCGTGTTGGAAATTTCTTCAATTCCGAAATGATCGGTAAACCTGCTGGAGCGGATTTACCGTTCGCTATTATTTTTAAACAACTCGACTCACTTCCTAGACACCCGGGACAATTGTACGAGGCTTTTGGCTATGTGTTTGTGTTTCTCATCTTATTCTTTTTATATTGGAAAACGAAAAAAAGTACGCAGACAGGATTTTTATTTGGGCTGTTTTTAGTGCTTTTAATGTCGGTCAGAGTGGTAGTTGAACAATTTAAAATTGCTCAAATTGACAGTCGTGAGGATTGGATTTTTGGTTTAAACACGGGACAAGTATTGAGTGTTCCTTTTGTGCTTTGTGGTCTTTATTTTATGTTTCTGTATAAGCCTAAGGAAGCGTAATTACAGGCGATTTGTAGTATCAGTATAGAACTGAAGTATTCTCTAAAGCTTTATATATCCATATTGCATCCACTCAGAAATTACAGTGTCCAACATAAAACCAAAAAAAGCCACTCAATGAGTGGCTTTTTTGATATTTAATAATTAGCTATTAATCTTCTTTTTTATCTAAACGCTTTAATGTATCATGCATGATTGGCGTTGCAATAAATAACGATGAGTAGGTTCCTACAAGCACCCCTACAATAAGCGCAAACAACAAGCCTCTTAAGGAATCTGCACCAAAGGTGAACATCGCTAATAACACGACTAAAGTCGTTAATGAGGTGTTTAAAGTACGACTCAACGTGCTACTCAATGCACTATTGACCACTTTTTCAAATTTCCAACTTGTATGTTCGTTAAGGTATTCTCTAATTCTATCAAAGACCACCACAGTATCATTCAATGAATATCCGATCACGGTCAAAATCGCTGCAATAAATGCTTGATCGATTTCCATACTAAATGGCAAAAATCTCCAAGCAATTGAAAAGATCCCTAATACAATTAAGACATCATGAAATACAGCTGCGACGGCTCCTAGTGAAAATTGCCATTTTTTGAATCGTATTAAAATATATAAAAAGACAACAATTAATGAGCCTAAAATTGCCCAGATAGATGATTTTTTAATATCATCGGCAATCGTTGGACTTACTTTTCCTGAATACATTTTACCAATATTATTTTCGGCATCAATAAACTGCTTATACGTTGTTGCATCTGGTAAAAATGGTATCAATGCTTCATATAATTTTTGTTGCACTTCCTGATCGACTTCTGCAGAATTTTCATCAACCTTATACTTCGTCGATATTTTCAATTGATTCGCGCTCCCAATTGTTTTTACCTCAGCACTGTTGAAAACGTCGTTTAATGCCGTTTTAACTTCTTCAGTATTCATGTCTTGTGCAAAACGAACGGTGTAGGTTCGACCTCCAACAAAATCAATTCCTTGATCCAGCCCTGTAGTAAACAAAGATCCAAGTCCAGCAATAATGATAGATCCCGAAATTAAGTAAGCAATTTTGCGTTTTTTAAGGAATTCAATATTAATAGAACGAAATAAACCTTTGGTCATTCCTGTTGAGAATTCTAATTTCCCACCACGACTTAAATGCCAATCGATCAATAATCTTGAAATAAAGATCGCTGTAAATAATGAGGTTAAAATACCAATTAAAAGGGTCGTTGCAAATCCTTTGATTGGCCCCGTTCCAAATATATATAAAATCAAAGCCGTTAAACCCGTTGTAATGTTGGCATCTAAGATTGAAGATAACGCATTGTTAAATCCGTCTTTGACCGATTCTATTTGGCCTTTTCCTTTAAATAATTCTTCTCGAATACGCTCGTAAATAAGAACGTTTGCATCTACTGCAATACCGATGGTTAATACAATACCAGCAATACCAGGTAAAGTTAACACAGCGCCTAATCCCGATAGAATCCCGAAGATTAATAAGATGTTTAATAGTAATGCGATATCTGAATAAATACCTGCTTTCCCATAATAAAAAATCATCCATAAAAGTACTAAAGATAAAGCTATTAAGAATGATTTCATTCCACTATCAATGGCTTCTTGACCTAAAGAGGGTCCAACTTCTTCTGCTTGTACAATATCTGCAGAGGCTGGTAATTTACCCGCTCTCAAAACGTTTGCTAAATCGACCGCTTCATTTAAGCTAAAGGATCCTGATATTTCAGAGTTACCTCCTGAAATTGCCCCTGTTGTAACCCCAGGTGCTGAATAGACAATTTCATCTAATACAATGGCAATTTGACCCGCTGTATTGAAAGCATTACCTGTCATTTCTTCCCACATTTTAGCCCCTTTAAGGTTCATTTGCATGGATACACTTGGGCTTCCATTTTGTTGGTACGATTGACGTGCGTCTGTAATGACAGCGCCACTAAGCGGTGGCTTATTATCTCTATTTCCTTTTAAAGCATATAATTGTACGAGTTCTATACTTTGAGAATCTTCTCCTACAGTTTGCTGCACTTCGGGGATTCCCCAAACAAATTTTGCATACCGTTGTTCTGCTGATAACAGCGAACGCACTTGAGGGTTGTTTAGATAATCGGTAACGAGCTGCTTATCTTTTTGTTCAAAAGACGCAATGACAGGGCCTCCGTTATAACCAGGAGCACGTATTAAATCGATTAATGGATTCACTTCACCATCGTCACCAGTTTCAGCATCGGTATCACCAATAATATCAGAGATTGAATCTTCTGTTGATTCGGTTGCGTTTGATTTTTCTTCGGCTGGAGTGACATCAACAATATCTTTTAAAGTTTCATTGGCTTGAAATATAAAGGTTCCAAATTCTTCTCCTTTAAAAGCATCCCAAAACTCTAGTTGAGCTGTACTTTGCAATAATCCTTTGACTCGTTCAATTTCTTTAGCACCTGGCAATTCAACAAGAATACGTCCAGAGTTTCCGATACGTTGGATGTTTGGTTGTGTAACCCCAAACTTATCAATACGTTTACGAAGGACTTCAAAGGCCGATACAATCGACTCATCAATTTTGGCAGATAATACAGGTTTCACCTCATCATTTGTCATATCAAATGTAATCTCTTCGCTTAATGTTCGATTCGCAAAAACATCTGGAGACGCTAATTTAGTATCACCTTCAATTGCTTCAAAGGCTACAAAAAAGTCTTCTAAATAGGTGTTTTGACTGTCCTTTTGAAGTTCTTCTGCATCACTTAATGCTTTTCTAAAGACAGGGTCTTTACTTTCGTTTGCTAATCCAACTAAAATATCTTTGACCGATATTTGAAGAATTACATTGATTCCTCCTTTAAGATCCAAACCAAGGTTCATGGCTTTTTCCTTTACTTCATCAAAATTAAATTTTGCAATTCCGATGTTATACACTTCTTCGTTTTTCAACGAATCTAAATACTTGCCTTGTTCAAGCGCGCGTTTAGCGTCATAGTCTGTCTCGGTATCTGCTATTTTTTCAATAGCAAATTGCGTTGCATTATCTTCTATTTGATTTGCTTTAAAACTAAATGATAATTGGTAAATACTTACCAAACCAAATAGAAGTGCAAATAATTTTACGAGTCCTTTATTTTGCATTGTGAGTTAATTTAATCTGCATTAATTTTTTATAAACGAGCAAATATATGATTTACGATGTGAATTGACAATAGATTCTTTTGTTTTCAATAAAAAGGGCATTTTAAAGTCTCTTTTTTAGTGAAAAACACAAATCACACCACTGGTCATCTATTTATACGTCTAATAATGAATTTGTTTTTTTAACGCCATCGGCACTTGTCTGTAAATGCGCTTTTTCGCTATCGCTTAACTTTATTTCAACGATTTTCTCGATACCATTTGCTCCTAATACAACAGGAACTCCAATACACAAATCAGATAAACCGTACTCACCGTCTAATAAAACTGAACACGGGAATATTTTTTTCTGATCGCAAGCAATTGCTTGAACCAATCCACTTACGGCCGCGCCTGGTGCATACCAAGCAGAGGTTCCTAAAAGTTTGGTCAGCGTTGCGCCACCAACTTTGGTGTCTTGTTTTACTTGCTCTAAGCGTTCGCTTGAAATAAATTCTGAAACTTTGATACTATTTCGAGTGGCATGCGAGGTTAAAGGTACCATTCCTACATCACTATGTCCTCCGATGACCATCCCGTCCACATCGCTAATTGGTGCGCCTAAAGCTTCTGCTAATCTATATTTGAAACGTGCAGAATCTAAAGCGCCCCCCATTCCAATAATTTTATGTTTTGGAAGTCCTGTGACCTTGTGTGCGAGGTATGTCATGGTATCCATTGGATTGCTGACAACAATAAGCACCGTATTTGGAGAGTGTTCAACCAAGCTCGTCGATACTGTTTTTACAATGCCTGCATTGATTCCGATTAATTCTTCACGAGTCATTCCCGGTTTTCTTGGAATTCCCGAAGTAATGACACAAATATCGCTATTGGCCGTTTTATGATAATCATTGGTCGATCCCGTGATTTTAGTATCAAATCCGTTAAGGATGCACATTGCATCAAATCCATCGCTTTTCCTTCGGCATAGCCTTCTTTGATGTCTAATAAAACAACTTCGGAAGCAAAGTTTTTAATGGCAATGTATTCTGCACAACTTGCTCCTACTGCGCCGGCACCTACTACTGTTATTTTCATGTTATTTTTAATTTATTGTTGTGATTATTTATCTAAAACTAAATGCAACTCCAACGGTTGCAGTATTATATTCTTGTAATGTGTAATCTGCAAAAATTTTGAAAAAGGCGAGATTTAATCGGGCACCAATGGTCGCACGAGTTCCACTTGTTTTAAAATCTAAGTTAATAGGATCTTTTATTGTTTCATCTAATATTGATAGATTATTTTGACCTGAATCTTGAATGTCATAACTTAATGAATAATCTCCTTTAATATCAAAACTAGAGGTTCCGCCATTATAGCCAAGTCCGCCGTAAACAGTCACAATCTTAAAATCCAAAGACCCTAACGCTTGAACCGTCCAAGTGTTTAACTTAAATTGAGCTGATCCGTTGATTACGGACACTCTATCTGTTAAAGCATCATTTTTAATCGCATATTCGACACTTGCGGAGGTGTAAGCTCCAAACAGTGAAACTGAAAATGGAAGTTTCCCAACAATACCGAGGTATTGGGTTAAATCGTGCTGAAGTCCAACTCCAATTAAATTGGCTTCAACATCTGAAGCAAAATTAGTTTTAGGCACAAACCTTAATTTGACTGTTGTTTTTAATGGCAAACCAAGGCCAACTTGAACAAACGGTGCTGGGGTGGCATTGGCTGGCAAATCTTTTGCGATTCCTCCAGGCATTTTGAATGAACCGACTTTAAATTTATTTCCATCATAAGGAACCGATACGTTAATCTCAGTTTCTGTTTCATCTTTACTTAGAATCGTTGGAATACTACTGCTTCCATCTGAAACTGAAATGTAATTATACTGATCCGCTACAAATTGAAACATTTGGTCTTTATCGGGTGTAAAAGACGCACTAGCTCCAATCGTGATGTCAAATCCGAATTTCTTGTGCGTTTTTGCCGTTGTGTACCAACCGTTATTCATACTAGTCATTAATCCTTTCATTACAGGATTGAGATAATTCTCAAGTAATTGATTGGCATCATCAGATGCCAGTAAAATACTTTCAAGTTCTTGTGCGTTTGTTGCATTCACACCAAAAAAGATGGTGCAAATGAAAATTAGGTTTTTCATTATGGTAGGTTTTGGGGGTTGTTTTTCTAGGCATCGATATTGGCGTAAATTGCATTTTTCTCGATAAATTCTCGTCTTGGCGGCACATCATCTCCCATCAGCATTGAGAAAATGCGATCGGCTTCGGTTCCATTGTCAATTTGTATTTGACGTAAGGTTCTAAACTCAGGATTCATTGTCGTGTCCCAAAGTTGTACAGCATTCATTTCTCCAAGACCTTTATAACGTTGAATTTTTGCGCCATCTCCATATTGTTGCATTAGCGCCAAGCGCTCTTCATCATTCCAAGCATATTCTTTTTTAGTTCCTTTTTTAACTAAAAACAACGGTGGGGTGGCGATATAAATATGACCATTTTCAATCAATTCTTTCATATATCTAAAAAAGAACGTCAAAATAAGTGTTTCAATGTGGCTACCATCAATATCGGCATCACACATAATCACAATTTTATGGTATCTTAATTTTGAAAGGTTTAAAGCTCTCGGATCTTCTTCGGTTCCTATAGTAACTCCTAAGGCTGTAAAGATATTTTTGATTTCTTCATTTTCAAAAACCTTATGGGTCATTGCTTTTTCGACGTTCAAGATTTTACCTCTTAATGGCAAAATCGCTTGAAAGGCTCTGTCTCGCCCCATCTTTGCAGTCCCGCCTGCCGAATCTCCCTCAACAAGGTAAATTTCACATTTTGTAGGATCTTGTTCAGAGCAATCACTCAATTTACCAGGCAATCCTCCAATACTCATTACAGATTTTCGTTGCACCATATCACGCGCCTTTTGAGCGGCATGACGGGCTTGCGCTGCAAGGATCACTTTTTGAACGATTATTTTGGCATCGTCCGGATTTTCTTCTAAATAATTTGTGAGCATTTCAGAAACGGCCTGACTTACTGATGCAGATACTTCTCTGTTTCCTAACTTGGTTTTGGTTTGTCCTTCAAACTGAGGTTCTTGAACTTTTACCGAGATTATAGCGGTCAATCCTTCACGGAAATCATCCCCAGCAATGTCAAACTTAAGTTTATCTAACATGCCCGATTCATCGGCGTATTTTTTTAAGGTGTGTGTTAATCCACGACGAAACCCAGATAAGTGTGTCCCCCCTTCGTGTGTGTTAATATTGTTGACATACGAATGTAAATTTTCAGCATAAGACGTATTATAAATCATAGCCACTTCGACAGGAACTCCATTTTTCTCCCCTTCAAAAGCAATGACACTTTTCATGATCGGGTCACGATTGCTATCTAGATATTTGATAAACTCTGAAAGCCCTTCGGTTGAATGAAATGTTTCTCCTAAAAACGCACCTTTTTCATCTTTTTCTCTTTCATCAACAAGAACAACGGTAATGCCTTTATTTAAAAATGCTAGTTCTCTTAATCTACTGGCTAAAGTTTCATATACATAAACTAAAGTCTGCGTAAATATTTGAGGATCTGGTCTAAAAGTAACTGTTGTTCCTCTTTTATCCGTTTCACCGACTTGCTTTACAGGATACATGGCTTTTCCACGTTCGTATTCTTGCTCGTAAACTTTTCCGTCTCGAAAAACCGTCGCTTTTAAATGCTCCGAAAGTGCATTCACACAACTCACACCAACGCCGTGTAATCCTCCAGAAACTTTATAAGAATCTTTATCGAATTTACCCCCAGCACCAATTTTAGTCATCACCACCTCTAAAGCAGAAACACCTTCTTTTTTGTGTAAATCGACCGGGATCCCACGCCCATTATCTTCGGTTGTGATGGAATTATCTTCATTGATAATCACCGTGATTTTATCACAATGACCCGCCAAAGCTTCATCGATAGAGTTATCAATAACCTCGTATACCAAGTGATGCAAACCTCTCAGGCCAACATCGCCAATATACATGGATGGTCGCATGCGGACATGCTCCATTCCTTCTAGTGCCTGAATACTATCTGCGGAATAACTATTTTTATTGACTTCTTCGCTCATTATGTTCGTTGTGTTTTTTGTTTAACATAGATGCGGCAAAACCGCAACTACGGAAACAAAGATAATTAATCTCTAATCGAATTTAAAGTCTTTTTACGTAATTTAAGTGGAATTATTAACAATTGGCTATTTTCGTGAAACGCTCTTAAAACAACTAAAAACGCCCTTAAATTAAATTTAAGGGCGTTGATATATTAGAGTAAATTAAAAATTTACAAAAAAGACTTCAGAAGTCTTTATTTGAGCTTTCAGAATTTTTAATCGTATGCTTTGTCATGCACATTTAAAATTGCTCTTCCGGAAGGTTCGTTCATGTTTTTAAAGGCTTCATCCCATTCTAGAGCTATCGCCGTACTACACGCTACACTTGCCTCTTGAGGCACACTTAAAGCTGCTGCATCACTTGGAAAATGGTCTTCGAAAATAGAACGGTAATAAAATTCTTCTTTGTTTTGAGGGGTTTGAATTGGGAACCTGAATTTAGCATTTGCTAACTGTTCATCAGAAATCTCTTTGCCAACAATCTCTTTCAGCGTATCAATCCAACTATAGCCGACGCCATCGCTAAATTGTTCTTTCTGACGCCATGCGACACTTTCTGGCAACATATCTTCAAAGGCTTTTCTAATGACCCATTTTTCCATGCGCTCACCATTAATCATTTTATCTTGTGGGTTGATACGCATTGCGACATCAATGAATTCTTTATCTAAAAATGGCACACGTCCTTCTATACCCCATGCCGCCAAACTTTTGTTGGCTCTTAGGCAATCGTACATGTGTAACTTATCTAATTTACGAACTGTTTCTTCATGAAACTCTTGTGCATTTGGTGCTTTATGAAAGTATAAATAACCTCCAAAAATCTCATCTGCTCCTTCACCAGATAATACCATTTTAATTCCCATCGATTTTATAACACGTGCCATTAAATACATCGGCGTTGAAGAACGAATGGTGGTGATATCATACGTTTCTATATTATAAATCACATCTTTAATAGCGTCTAATCCTTCTTGAATGGTGAATTTAATTTCATGATGTACGGTTCCAATATGATCCGCAACCACTTGTGCCGCCGCTAAATCTGGAGAGCCTTCTAACCCTACCGCAAAGGAGTGTGTTTGTGGATACCATGCATCGGTTTCATCGCCAGATTCCACACGTTTTTGAGCGTATTTTTTTGCGATTGCAGATACCACTGAAGAATCCAAACCACCAGACAATAAAACACCATAAGGCACATCGGACATCAACTGTCTGTGCACAGCAGCTTCTAATGCTTCTTTAATTATTGCAATACTTGTTTCATTCTCTTTTACTGCGTCATATTCTCTCCAATCTCTTTTGTACCATTGCACAAACTTTCCATCTTTACTAGACATATAATGCCCTGGTGGAAATAACTCAATTTTAGAACACGTTCCTTCTAAAGCTTTTAATTCTGATGCCACATAAAAAGTACCGTTTTGATCCCACCCTATATATAAAGGAATGATGCCCATGTGATCGCGTGCAATAAAATATTCGTCGTTTTCGACGTCGTAAATTGCAAATCCGAAAATTCCGTTTAAGTCATCTACAAAATCAACACCTTTTTCTTTATAAAGCGCCAAAATAACCTCACAATCACTTTGGGTTTGAAAAGCATATTTTCCTTCAAATTGCTTTCTAATGTCTTGATGGTTATAGATTTCTCCATTCGCTGCTAAAATAAGCTTACGATCTTCACTAAAAAGAGGTTGTTTTCCAGAAGCAGGGTCCACAATTGCGAGACGCTCATGCGACATCACTGTTTTTTCATCACTATAAATACCGCTCCAGTCTGGACCACGGTGTCTTATTTTTTTTGACATCTCAAGCACTAGAGGTCTTAAGATTTCCGATTTTTGTTTTAAATCAAATGCACATACAATTCCACACATAATAGTTTCTTAAGTATTAAGCTGCAAAGATGCAGCTTAAGTTATATATTATAAACATTAAACCTTAAAACACTAACAAATTGAAACTAAAAAACACAAAAAAGCATTAAAATGAAATTAAATTGAAGATAAAATCAGTAAAAATTAAATAAAAACAACTAAACAGCCTGTTTTAGACTACGGAATATTCAAATACTTATGCGTTTGCAACGAAACCTTCCATTTTGGATGTTTCATCACATAGTCGACGATAAAAGGCGTGATTTTTTCACGTTTACTCCATTCGGGTTGGAGGTAAAGAATACAATTAGGATTCACTTTTGCAGCTTGTTCTTCGGCAAATTTGAAGTCATCCAAATTAAAAACAATCACTTTAAGCTCGTGTGCTTTTTGATACACTTCGTCTAAAGGGCCTTTTAGTTTTTTAGGCGACAAACAAATCCAATCCCAATCGCCTGTTAACTTATAAGCACCAGACGTTTCAATATGTGTTTGCATCCCTTTGGATTTTAGGGCCGCTGTTAATGGATTCATATCCCACATCAACGGTTCTCCACCAGTCACTACAATGGTCTGACTGTCTTTTGCAGCATCCTCAGCAATGGCGTCTATAGATGTTGGCGGATGTAATTCTGCATTCCAGCTTTCTTTAACATCACACCAATGGCAACCAACGTCACAGCCCCCTATTCTAACAAAATAAGCAGCCGTTCCTTTGTGGAATCCTTCACCCTGAATGGTATAAAACGCTTCCATAAGAGGGAGCATTTTTCCAGCATTCACAAGCGATTTAATTTCTGTCTTTAACATAGTGAGCAAAAATAGTTTACTGTTTGTTGTTTCAGTAATAAAACTTCATTTATTTTTACTGAAATTATAAATACCAACCATTACCAAAAATCATTAGCAACCAAAACAAGGCCATTAAATTACATTTATCCAAAAGCATTTGGAATTTCAACAAAAGTAATTTAGCATTGTAGCATACAAAACTAACCATGAAACACTATTTAATTATCGGATTATTGGCAGGCCTATTAATGGGATGCGAATCAAAAACAAACCCATTTACCATTACCAAACACAGCATAGGACTCCTAACGGACTCAACAAAAATAAACCAACTGAAAGTGGTTTTCATAAACGACTCTATTAGTAAATACATTGGGGGCGATGAATTCACTGGTAGCACCAACACCATTAGTGTTTATGAAAAAGGAACGGGTACATTGTTATTAGAACTCGATCCTAATTATTCCTTAGATTCCTTATCAACCATCCGTACCGTCCGTGTGATGGACGACCGTTTTAAGAATAAAGACGGCCTAAACACGCTTAGTACTTTTGGTGAGATTAATTCGAAGTACACCATCTCAAGTATTCAAAACACACTCCGAAGCCTTATTATTTCGGTAGATGAACTCAATCTCTATTTTACGTTGAGTAAATCAGAATTACCTGAGGATATGCGCTACAATATGAATCAAAAAATTGAAGCCATTTCAATTCCAGAATCTGCAAAAATAAAGGACTTTTACATTCAATGGTATTAAACGATGAAAGCTTATAAAATACAAACAACGCCTTTTGTCGTTCCGACGACTGATGGTAAATTAATTGAAGAGCATTTTGGAAATGCAACGGATGGCAACGATGCCCTAAGCATCGCCCACATGATCGCCCCTCCTGGATGGAGTGAGCCGTTTCAAACGCCCGAATTTGAGGAATACACCTACATCATTAAAGGAAAAAAACAGTTTATTATCGATGGAGACACCCTTATTTTAGAACAAGGGCAATCCATTAAAATTCAAAAAAATACACGTGTTCAATATTCAAATCCATTTGATGCCCCATGTGAATATTTAGCGATCTGCACCCCTGCATTTTCGATGGATCGCGTACATAGAGAAGACCCTAAAGATTTATGAAAACACTCATTCCAAAGCTCGTTGGTGCCCTCATTAATTGTATTGGATTTTTCAATGCTTCGTATGCGTCCAAACTCGCGTTAAAATTATTCTCAAAACCAAGAAGTGGGCAACTCACTTCAAGTGCAAATTTATTTTTAGAGAGCGCAAACAAAAAAACCTTGTTTTACAACGATACACCCATTCAAACGTATCATTGGAAAGGCGACAAAGAAACGCTCTTGCTCGCACACGGTTGGGAGAGCAATACCAGCCGATGGCGGCATAAAATTGAAACACTTCACAAAGAAGGTTATAGCATATATGCCTTAGACGGCCCCGCACATGGCGCCTCTGGAAGTGACACCTTTAACGCCATACTCTATTCGGAATTTATTAATGTCGTCAGTCAGGAATTTAAACCAACGGTCTTTATTGGACATTCAGTTGGCGGGATGGCTTTGGTGATTTTCCTTGAAAAACAAATCTATAAAAACGCTCAAAAGATGGTGCTCCTCGGCGCCCCATCAGGATTTAAAGGGATCATGCAACGCTATAAAAATATGATGGGCTACAGCCCAACGATTTGCGAAGGGATTGATGCCGAAATTGAGCTTAAATTTGGACACCATCCCAATTATTTTTCAACCGCAGATTTTGCAAAAAAAATTGAGACAGAAGGTTTGTTATTTCATGATAAAAATGACGCTATCATTCCCTATTCTGATGCGCTTGAAATCGATGCAGAGTATAAAAACGCCACACTAATCACAACTGAAGGACTAGGCCACTCTCTAAAAGGGGATTTTGTTTCGGGTGAAATAATAAAATTTTTGAGCCACTAAAGTTTTGTAAATTTGCACTATGGAATCAACTTTAACACGACTGAATAAATACTTAAGCGAAGCCGGCTATTGCTCGCGACGTGCCGCCGATAAACTCATCGACGAAGGGCGCGTGACGATTAATGGCGTCGTTCCAGAAATGGGAACGAAAGTCGTACAAGGGGATACCGTAAAAGTCGATGGAAAAACCATCCTTAATGATGCCAAAAAACGAACGTATATTGCTTTTAATAAACCTGTTGGAATTGTTTGCACGACCGATAGCGGCGTTGAAAAAGATAATATTATTGACTATATCAATTATCCAAGTCGAATTTTCCCAATTGGACGCTTAGATAAAGATAGTGAAGGGTTGATTTTATTGACCGATGACGGTGATATCGTGAATAAAATTCTTCGTGCGAGCAATAATCATGAAAAAGAATACATTGTCACAGTTGACAAACCCATCTCTCAGACATTTGTCCAACGCATGTCGAGTGGCGTTCCTATTTTAGAGACTGTAACCAAAGAATGTAAAGTGCAAAAACTGAGCACTTATGAATTCAAAATTGTCTTAACACAAGGTCTCAACCGTCAAATTCGTCGCATGTGCGAATACCTTAACTACGAAGTACAATCGTTGAAACGCACCCGTATTATGAACATTCATTTGAAAAGTGAGGTTGGTAGCTATCGCGATTTAACTGACCTAGAGATGGAAACCTTAAACGAAACCTTGAAACACTCTAAAAAAGCCATTTAATGCGTACGGTCTCCCCTTTTCATTTAGCCATTCCGGTGTGGAATTTAGAAGCCTGTCGTGTTTTTTATAGAGATACTTTAGGGTGTGAAGAAGGTCGCAGTAGTGATCATTGGGTTGATTTTAATTTTTTTGGACATCAACTCGTGATTCATTTTAAACCAAAAGAAACTGACAACGATTTACATCTAAATAAGGTAGATGGAAAACAAGTACCTGTTCCTCATTTTGGGGTGATTCTTCCATGGGAACATTTTGAAACGTTTGCAGAGAATTTAAAACGTCAAAAAATCGACTTTATTATTGAACCTTATATCCGTTTTAAAGGTCAGGTTGGCGAACAAGCCACGATGTTTTTTTATGATCCAGCAGGGAATGCTTTAGAATTTAAAGCGTTTAAAGATACGTCTCAGATTTTTGCTAAATAGTGTCTGTTGCTGCATGACGTTCACAAGCTAGGAGGGTGTTTTTAAGTAACATTGCAATGGTCATTGGCCCTACTCCACCAGGAACCGGTGTGATAAAACTTGCTTTTTTAGCCACACTTTCAAAATGAACATCGCCCGCAATACGGTAGCCTCTTTTCTTGGTTTCATCTGGAACTCTTGTAATTCCCACATCAATAATAACCGCGCCAGGCTTCACCATTTCAGCAGTTAGAAATTCTGGTATTCCTAAAGCTGCAACGATGATATCAGCATCTAAAGTTAGCTCCGATAAATTAGTGGTACGACTGTGTGCTATGGTCACGGTCGCATCACCCGCTGGGCGTTTTTGACTCATTAAAATACTCATAGGACGTCCCACAATATGGCTTCTTCCAATGACGACCACATGCTTTCCTGAGGTTGGTACTTCATAGCGTTCTAAAAGCTCCATAATTCCATAGGGCGTAGCTGGTAAAAATGTTGGTAAATCCAACGCCATTCGTCCGACATTCATCGGATGAAAGCCATCCACATCTTTATCGGGATGAACCGCCATCAAGACTTTTTGTTCGTCGATATGTTTTGGCAAAGGCAACTGCACTATAAATCCATCAATCGCTGGATTGTCATTTAAGGCGTGTATTTCAGAAAGTAAATCGGCTTCGGTCGTTTCAACGGGTAAATCAATCAAGGTAGAATCAAATCCAACAAGCTCACAGGCTTTCACTTTAGCGCCGACGTAGGTCATACTCGCGCCATTGGTTCCCACAAGAATCGCAGCCAAGTGTGGCGCACGTTTTCCTTGATCTTTTATTTTTGAAACTGCCGCAGCAATTTCAACTTTAATATCTGCACTGGTTTGTTTCCCGTCTAGTAATTTCATTATAAATTGCTTATTAATTTAACTCTATCGTGGCATATTTTTCATCATTTGCATCATTTTTTGACCGCCACCGCCTTGCATCATTTTCATCATTTTACTCATTTGATCAAACTGTTTCATCAATTGATTCACTTGTTGAATCGTCGTCCCCGATCCAGCTCCAATCCGTTTTTTACGACTGGCATTTAGCAGGGTTGGCTTGCTGCGCTCTTCGGGAGTCATCGAATGAATGATGGCTTCAATATGTTTAAACGCATCGTCATCGACATCCACATCTTTCATCATTTTTCCAGCCCCAGGAATCATCCCCATGAGGTCTTTCATATTTCCCATCTTTTTAACCTGCTGAATTTGAGATAAAAAATCATCAAACCCAAATTGGTTTTTAGCAATTTTCTTTTGGATTTTCCGCGCTTCTTGCTCATCAAACTGCTCTTGTGCACGTTCAACTAAAGAAACCACATCTCCCATGCCCAAAATTCGTTCGGCCATACGTGCAGGGTAGAAGACATCAATGGCTTCCATTTTTTCGCCTGTACCAATAAATTTAATCGGCTTATTGACGACTGACTTTATGGATATGGCGGCTCCACCACGGGTATCTCCATCTAATTTGGTCAAAATAACCCCATCAAAATTTAGAATATCATTGAATGCTTTGGCAGTATTTACGGCATCTTGCCCCGTCATTGCATCGACGACAAATAGCGTTTCTTGCGGTTGGATGGCTTTGTGAATATTAGCAATTTCGGTCATCATGACTTCATCGACGGCCAAACGACCGGCTGTATCAATAATCACTACATTACAGCCTTTAGCTTTGGCTTCTGCAATTCCAGCTTTGGCAATGGCAACTGGATCGGTATTCCCGCGATCGCTATAGACCTCAACCCCAACTTGTTCTCCAACGATATGTAACTGATCAATGGCGGCAGGACGGTACACATCACAAGCCACTAATAGTGGTTTTTTAGTTTTCTTTGTTTTTAGGTAATTGGCCAATTTTCCAGAGAAGGTGGTTTTACCCGACCCTTGCAACCCTGACATCAAAATGACACTTGGGGTTGCTGACACATTAATATCTTCAACATCCCCTCCCATTAAGGCGGTCAATTCGTCTTTTACAATTTTGACCATCAATTGACCTGGCTGAAGCGTCGTCAAAACGTTTTGACCTAATGCTTTTTCCTTCACTCGATTGGTGAATTCTTTCGCAATTTTATAATTCACATCGGCATCCAGTAACGCGCGTCGGACCTCTTTGAGAGTCTCAGCTACGTTGATTTCTGAAATACGCCCATGGCCTTTGAGGACGTGGAGGGCTTTATCTAATTTTTCACTTAAACTATTAAACATAAAAAGTTGTTTTTATCGAGGTACAAAAGTAAAGAAATATTTTATTTTAATTCCGTTAATAAGCTGTTAAACCTACGGCATTATTTTTTAAAAAGAATGTGTTTGTAGTTAGGGCGTCGAGTTCGAAATTTGCAACAATTTTCCATTATAAAACTGAGTTCCGTTCATGGAGAAATCAAAAATATAAGCCGCCATTTGAGCGGCTGTATTTGGTGCTTCATAGCCTGGAAAAGCTTCTGCAAGCATTTCTGTTTGCACGGCACCTAATGCCAAAACATTAAAAGAAGGGCCGGTTTCTTTGTATTCTTCTGCTAAAAGTTCGGTGAGTGTAATCACTGCGCCTTTGCTAGAACTATAGGCTGCAAGACCAGGGAATTTCACAGAACCCTGAACGCCTCCCATGGAACTAATCGTCACCACATGGCCTTTTGAGGGCATGAATGGAATCGTGCGTCGTGTGAGTTCTGCCACTCCAAAAACATTGGTGTTATATACCTGTTGAAAGTCTTCAAAAGTAGTGTCAGCAAACGGCTTATTTAAAAGAGTTCCTGCATTGTTAATCAGAATATCAACTTGTTTCCATTCTTTTTTTACAAAGGCCTCTACCCGATCATAATCTTCGGATTTACTTAAGTCAAACGACAAGGCAGTGATGTTTTCAAAATTTAAATTTGAAACGGGCTTTGCATTTCTGGACAGCGCCAAAACCTCATAACCTGCATTGGCAAAAAGATGGACGAGTTCAAAACCGATGCCGCGGCTGGTCCCTGTAATTATAACTGTTTTAGTTGGTTTCATGTTTATATATATTGTTTTTTTTAGGACACATGCTATTCGCTATGGAGCACTCCCTTGGGCGATATTATTTTTGGCATGCTGGTTTAATACATTTGTATTTCTTTGGAGTCGCTGTTGCAAATTTGCACGATTCCAGGGATTAATTTATTTATAGTTGTTGCCATAAAAGCAAAATCTAATTGATCTATTTCATCATCCACATGGTGATAAAAATCAAAATTAGTTAAATCACAAGAAGAAATGGTATGGCTTGGCACTTTAAATTCTTTATAAAATGCATAATTATCGGATCGCTTGAAAAGATTGTACTTTTTAGCAACCTTTGAAACCCCAACCAGGGTTGAATTGGTATACGTATTTAATTTTTCGCCCAAATCAGATAATTCATACCCTGTTAAAAAAACATCGTAATCGCGATCTGTAAATGGGACGCCAATCATTTCAAAATTTAGCATGGTATATAAATCGATTTGTTGTTCATTTAGTTTTTTAGCTAAGGATTTTGAGCCTAACAACCCTTTTTCTTCCCCTGAAAACAAGGCAATAACAATGGATCGTTTGTTGGTTCCCAAGCGCGCTAATCGGTCGGCGATGGCCAAAACCGTTGCCGTGCCTGAAGCATTATCATTGGCACCATTAGCAATGGAGTCGTTATTGACTATTTTACCAAAGCCTAAATGATCGTAATGCGCTCCTAAGAGTACCATTTCATGTTTTAATTTAGGATCATTTCCTTCTATAAATCCAACCACATTAACGCCCTTATATTGTTTTGACTCAAAAGGGTCCATATAGGTTTCGAAATAGGGTTTGATTCCTGATTCGATAAATTTTGACTTGATAAATTGGGCTGCTATTAACTCGCTTTCAGTGGCGGTTTCTCGTCCTTTGAGTTCGTCAGAAGTCAAAAAACTGACCATCGCTTGTAGCTCTTGAGGTTTTACCTGTTCATAATCTTGTGTGTGACCCGTTTGAAAAAAGAGTACGGCTAAAAGTAGGATGTGAAGTTTCATATATTTAGGGTTTAATTCATTTCTGTAGCGAAGATAGTGAAGTCTGCTATAAACGCTAATTAGTTACTTCTATTTATGTTAAATCTCAATATAGAAAGTTTATAAAAAATAAACATCAATACCACAATAAATACTTCAAACCATAACAAATAATAGGGCCATACTCCGATGATTAAAGGGTTGTTAGCTTGTGGCGGTTCTGCCAAATACATATAATTTGAGCCTAAATAGAAATTCAAAGGCATGATAAAAACCAATAATACATTAATGATAATAAAGGAGGTGAGAACTGAATATTTAGAGGGTCTGATATTTAAATTTTGAAGCATATACAGGGGTAATAAAAAAATCAATACATGTCTTATATAGTATTCTAAATACGCAAAATCACTGCCGTCATAGCCATTCATTTGAGGGGTTAGCACAGACATGATGCCTCCGATAACTCCTGTGTAAAACACAAAATCGTACAAAGCTTGTTTGCGTTTTAAAAAAGGAAGGAAAGAACAGATCAGACCCGAAATTCCACACAAATGAAAGGGCAAGTCTGTAACCACATTCCAGTGCCCATTAATAGCCGTTCGCAAAGGGGTCACCACCGATGTGAAAAATAAAATCACTCCCATGAGATACGTAACTCTGATATTATTTTGAGAGGACAAAAAACGACCCAATCCTAAGATGAAAATAATAACGACTAAAACAGCGATATTATTAACGATCCATTCATCGGACATGAATTTGATTATATAGTTAGGAAATGTTTGATTGGTTAAAAGTATCAAGGTTCTAAATATTGGTTAATTATAAAATATCTCAGAAATTAAAAAATAAAGATACATAATTAAAAGATATTAGTATTTTTACACCCTTACAAAAGGGGTCATTAACTCAGTTGGTTCAGAGTGTTACCTTGACAGGGTAGAAGTCACTGGTTCGAATCCAGTATGACCCACAAAAAAAACCACTCGAAATGAGTGGTTTTTTTGTCGAAATATCTATTTATAACAAATTAGAATATGAACTTAATTTATCAGTACTTAGTTATATTCATAAAAAATTTCTAAATAATTCCCATCACTATTTTTACTATAAACAATACATTCATCATTTTCTTCTTCTACACTAGTGCTAGTGGGCAAAATAACTAAAGTATTAGTCCCACCATTAGTCACCCAGTTTGATGGATTTACAGGGATGTCAATATTTAAATTTATTGTTTGGCATTCGATAAGTTCACCACTATATAGTTGAACAGGTTCATTTTGGTTTAAACTTATATTAAATGAAGTACCTAAATATACCAGTGTCATTTTAAAATTAATACTTACTGGGATATCGCTTGTGTTAGATGAAGGGAAATTAATGACAACACTAGGTTCACAACTATAAAACTCTTCAATGGATTGTGGACATTCTGGACCAGTTTCAAACGTAAAGCCATTTACAAAAACACTAGTATCCATTGTGGAAACAACAAAGTTAGTAGCAGGATCCGGTTCTAAATCAATAATCCTTGAGTCTAAATCAGCAATCTTTGAGTTTAAATCAGCAATTAATATGTCAATATAATTTTTGGTTACAGCATCTTGTGTTTCTGTAGGCTCTGCTACATCTTTAATTTGATTGTCTTGAGCGCTTATTGTCCCATTGAGTTCAATGCCTTGTGCATAACTCAGTGCTGTAAAAAGCATAAGTGCTATTAATGTGATTTTTTTCATCTTAGTTTTTGATTATTTTAAATGTTGAAATTTGGTCTTGGTTATTGGTGGTATGTAATAAGTAAACCCCTATTGGAAGTTGTGAAACATTCAATTCGTTGCGGTCAGTTTCTAATACTTTTTGTCCATTAATGTTGTACAAAATAGAATTCTTAATATTTTTTGAAGCAATGATCAGTTTGTCAGTTGTTGAATTTGGATAAACTTTTACAAAATAATTTTTAGCGATTTCTTCAACAGTAAGACTCGCATTGACCGAGCTGGCTGTGATTTTTGTGAATCCTAAATCTGTAAAATCATAGCTTAAAGTATTATTCGCATCGTCTACATCTACCTCATAACTATTCCAAACGCCATCACTACTTAGAGTTTCTAGTACTAAATCAGATTCAGTAATACCAATAAGTTCGTCCTCTGCATACGCAAAAAAAAGCGTTCCAGAAAAATCCCTCAAAGCTGTTGAAAGTCCATAAACTCTGTTCACACTACTGTTCTCATTAACTTCTAAAGGGTTATTATTGACTGAAACAGTGTTTGGTACACATAGCATTGCTAGAATAAAATATTTCAAAATTGGTCAATTTATACTCAAATATACAAATACCTTTTGAATTGAAAGAAAGTTTGTTGCTTTTTATTTACAATTAAAAATAATTTTTTTCCTGTTTATCCTACCGCTTTTGCTAAAAAAAACACAACAGTCAAGCCTGGCTTAAAGCTACAAAAAGAGGGTATCTGAATAATAAAAAATCAGTCGTATTAATTTATTTCATAATCTTAATTGACTAGAGATTATATTGTATCAGAATCTGAAAAGGGTTCAGATTGACAAAGTAAAATTTGTAGACCCTCTCTAATTATGACCTTTAAATTGTAATTAAATCAATTCCAGAACCCGCTCCAAGGCCATACCTCGTGAGCCTTTTATCAAAACACTCGTATTTGAAATGGTTGATTGTTCTAAGTGCAGTTGAAGGTCTTGGAAGGTTTCAAAAAACTGGAGCTTTGGATCGTCTGTTTTTTGTTCAAAAAAATGAGTTCCAACAAAGTAAAATACGCATCCTTTGGTTGATATTGCTTGATTTACTACCTCTAAATGTTCTTTAGAGGTCATTGTTCCCAACTCAAACATATCTCCTAAAATAGCAATTTTTTGCGAATTTTGAATGCTTTTAAAATTATCCAAAGCAACTTCCATGCTGCTCGGATTGGCGTTGTAGGCGTCTAGTAATATTTCATTGGAGTGTTGCTGGATGATTTGCGATCGGTTATTTGTTGGAACGTAGGATTCAATTCCTTCTTTGAGCTGTAAGAGCGTCAGATTGTAATAGGCTCCAATGGTCAAAGCGGCTGCACTATTATTAAAATTATACGCTCCAACCAGGTGAGTTTTAATCGTACTATTTTTTAACGCAACACTCAAGAAAGGCTGCGTAGCTATTAACTTTACATTCACGGATGTTTCAGAAGTTTCCGAAAACGTATAAACCGTATCATAATCTCCTACTTGCGCCACTTGTTTTGCATCATCCGAATTCAAAATAATCAACCCTGAGTTGGATTTCAAGTAGTCATACAGCTCACTTTTGGCTTTTACGACGCCATCTTCCGAGCCAAAGCCTTCTAAATGCGCTTTTCCAAAATTGGTAATATAGCCCACGTTTGGTTGGGCAATTTCGCAAAGCATCGCAATTTCTTTTGCATGGTTGGCGCCCATTTCTACAATGCCGATTTCGGTCTCAGCAGTCATACTTAAAAGCGTTAAGGGCACGCCTATATGGTTGTTTAGATTGCCAACAGTCGCCACGGTTTTGAAGTGTGGTTTTAAAACGGCATGGATTAACTCTTTAGTGGTTGTTTTGCCGTTACTGCCTGTGAGTGCAATAATAGGAAGTCCCAAATAATCTCTATGAAAACGTGCTAAATTCTGTAAGGTTTCTAAGGCATCATCCACCAAAATAAAACGTTCATCTGTGGGGTGCACGACCTCATCAATCACGGCATATTTTGCACCGCTTTCAAGGGCTTGATGCGCAAAGGAATTTCCATTAAAACTAGGCCCATTGAGTGCGAAAAATAACGAATTCTGTTGAATGTGTCGCGTGTCTGTAGAAGCCACTGAACACTCTAAAAAAAGTTGATGAATTTGGTTTAATTCCATAACTTAAAATTAATAAAAAAAGTCCTAACAATTAAAATTGTTAGGACTTTATATGTTATCAGAACAACTAATTAGTTTTTCGTTTTCTTTTTTGAAGATGATTTAGATCCAACTCTAGACATTGCACATCTAAATCCGATATAGTCGGTTGCTTTATCTTCTGGATAGTAGCGTCTTTGTGCTGGATCGAGCCAGTACTCTCTATCTTTCCAAGAGCCTCCTTTATAAACTCGTGCTGCATCATTGATAAGTGAAGTTCTTGAATCTGACTTATCATATTCTCTTACTAAACCTGTTGAATCATTTGAGATGCTGTGGTCTGGAGAATTATACATTTGTTGATCTTCGTTGTCTTCCAAGTCATCAAAAAACCTTGATGATCTATCATCTCCATCTCGGAAGTTTACATTGTCACTTTTATCAAAATTAGTACGTAAATAGGTTTCATCCTCATCTACAGGTACTTGAGCAATTTCACCTGGAAGTGCTCTTGCAACTAACTTACCATTTGAAAGGGTGTCATACTCAATTTCATCAAGCTCAACGATTTTAAATGTACCATCACTTGAAATTTTATTTTTCTCATATTGGTTTCCTCTATAGTATCCAAAGTCACTAAAATCGTCATCTACAATAGGTCTGTAAACATCTGCAACCCATTCGGCAACATTTCCAGCCATGTCATAAACACCATAGCCATTTGGCTCATAGGACATCACCTCATTGGTGATATCAGCACCATCATCGGACCATCCTGCGATACCGCCGTAATCTCCTTTTCCTTGTTTAAAATTAGCCAATTGATCGCCTTTTGATTTTCGACTTCCAGAACGCGAGTATTGACCATCCCAAGGGTATTTTTTGCGGCCTCTGTAGGCGTTATAACTTCTTAGGTCAGCCATACCAAGAGCCGCATATTCCCACTCCGATTCTGTTGGAAGACGGTATTTTAATTGTATGGCACCTGTTTCTCTGGTTGCGTATAAATTAATTGAATCTTTTTCTGCAATGGACCTTCTTTTACCAGGAAGTGTAATCGTATCGTTACCTCCAAAAGCTTTAGTTGGCGCAACTACATAGGTATTGATATTAAAGTTACTTTCAGCTGTGGTATGTGTGATTTGAGAATCTTTTTCAAGATAGCCTTCTTCTTGTAAGCCTTTTTCAGCAACTCTGTTCGATCTCCATTCGGCAAATCTTGTGGCCTGAATCCAACTGACTCCAACAACTGGATAGTTTCTGTAGGCTGGGTGACGAAGGTAATTTTCGACCATCATCTCGCTGTACCCTAAACGATTCCTCCATACTAATGTATCCGGAAGAAAGCCTTTATAAATGGCTTTAAATCGAGGATCCGTTGGAGGATAGACTCGTTTTTGATATTCTAAAAACTCTAAATACATTAAGTTAGTCACTTCTGTTTCATCCATATAAAAGGACTGAACGTGCTGTTGGTTTGGAGAATTATTCCAATCATGCATTACATCATCTTGCACTTTACCCATTGTAAAGGTGCCACCTTCAATAAAAACTAAACCAGGAGCAGTTTCTTGTTCTTTGAAGCTGGTGTTATATTGAAAACCTCCGAGTTTGGAGTTAATTTGCCATCCGGTCGCTCTGGAAGTATTTCCACCGCTTGAGGATTTATTACACCCAACTAAGGACGTCGATACTGCTAATACTAGTAGTATTCTAAATGTGATGCTGTTTTTCATATTCAACTTATAATTAATAAACACACTTGGATTTGGTCACGCAATATACTAATTTATAGATTATAATGCAATACAAATTAAGGTGATTTGAACAATTTTTGTAACGAGTTATTTTAGATTACTTTAGTTAAAAACGAGGATTTTAGAATTTTATTATTGTAATTTTGAAAATCTCTTATATTTATATAAAATAATGTCGGTGAGGATGCGTTTCTTCTGTATGAAAATAAATTTTTTAGTTGTTTTTTTCTTTTGTTCTTTCTTGGGAATGTCTCAAACAAAAAGCTTTGTCATTAACTGGAAGAAGACATCCGAAATTTCCACTAACAACACTTCAATTGAAATCCCTACATTTAGCGCAGAACACTTCAATTACTCCTCTACTAACGGAATTACGTATGCGAATCAATGGGACTCCAAAGGATCCGTCAATGAGAAATCGGTAGTCATAACGTCTATGCAAACAGAACAATTATCAATTGCAGACTTAAAAACGCTTTCTCAAAAATTAATTCCAAATAATCCACAATTAAAAGTTACCAATACAACTGCCAGAAATTCTTCTAACACATATATAGAAATTAGTCCGATTTTTAACGAAAATGGGATTCTAAAAAAAGTCCTAAGTTTCACCATTTCGTATCGATTAAAAGCGCAAGCAAGAGCGTTCAAAAACACAAGTTCACTAACGAGTTCTGTCTTAAAATCTGGAGAATGGTATCGATTTGCTGTAGACACGACTGGAGTCCATAAACTTAGTAAAAGTTTCTTAAGCGATCTAGGCATCAATGTAGATAATGTAAACCCTCAAAACATCAAAGTATATGGACACGGAGGTGCGTCACTTCCGTTACTTAATTCTGAAACGGTCTCTAACGATTTGATTGAAAACTCCATCCAATTTATAGGAGAGGCAGATGGCATCATTCATAACGAAGACCATATTTTGATGTATGCAATTGGTCCT
>Ga0206131_10000336_pt1 | contig 68543 bp, 115 predicted proteins | sample Helgoland_Spring_FD_148636 | JGI IMG/M metagenome (GOLD analysis project Ga0206131, IMG submission 148636) | Pelagic subsurface seawater microbial communities from Kabeltonne, Helgoland, North Sea - Helgoland_Spring_Bloom_20160517_1 | ecosystem: Environmental > Aquatic > Marine > Epipelagic ... | reverse complement strand
ACTGGGACCAAGACTCCGACGCCTACAACAACCAGTACAGTAACACCAACGTCCACATCTACTCCGACTAAAACAGAGACTGGGACCAAGACTCCGACGGTTACAACAACCAGTACAGTAACACCAACGTCCACATCTACTCCAACACAGACAGCGACTTTATCACGAACTCCTACCTCCACATTTACTTCAACAGTCACTATAACACCAACAACTACACCCACGAGAACAGAAAATTGTGTTAAGTTACTTAACTGTAAGACTGGCGTTGTACAACACTTCCTCTACGATAATACTTATAATATTTTCGGAACCTTTGGTGACTTTGATCATTGTTCAACTGCTGAGGTAGTAAATTGTATTGGTGGGGAAATTACCTTTTGGGCTGCTTCTGGCTTGCCTAAACAAGTTTCACTTTTAGCAAGTTGCCTCGAGTGTCCTGAGATAGAGCCTACACCAACACCAACACCAACACCAACACCTTCTGAAACTGAAGTAATTGTAGAGTGTGTAGAAGTTAATGATTGCGAGGGGATCAGTCTTGGTAAATACAAAAATGCTCCTAGTGATGCTAGTGGAACAAAAGCTGCATACACTAGTAATGGTTTTTATAAATGTTTATCTTTTACAGAATTTCTATCGATTATCGCATTTTGCCCCTCTGACTATAGTAACTTTGGCTCAAATATAACATCTTATGAATCAGCAAATTGCAATAGCTCTCCTTGTGTACCTCCGACGCCAACACCTACGCTTACCTCCACATCTACTCCGACTAAAACAGAGACTGGGACCAAGACTCCGACGCCTACAACAACCAGTACAGTAACACCAACGTCCACATCTACTCCGACTAAAACAGAGACTGGGACCAAGACTCCGACGCCTACAACAACCAGTACAGTAACACCAACGTCCACATCTACTCCAACTAAAACACAGACTGGGACCAAGACTCCGACGCCTACAACAACCAGTACAGTAACACCAACGTCCACATCTACTCCAACCAAAACACAGACTGGGACCAAGACTCCTACTCCAACAAAGACTCCTACGCCTGATCCTACTCCAACTCCTAGCCCAACTAAAACCCTAGATTGTGTCTCGAAAACGAGTTGTATCAATCAAAAAGTTACTTATGGATATAACAATTCAAACCAGCAATTAAATAATGTATACAAACTTTGCGGTCATGGGCAAGAAGAAGAGTGTTTCTTATTTGAGAGTGTTGATATTAATAAATGCGATGGGTTCGGAGATATTGAATTATCCAATTGCAGCCAGGAAACTATTAACGATTGTGAAGATGAAATATGTCAAAAACCAACCCCAACCCCAACCCCAACCCCCACAACAAGATGTTACATCTACTCGGATTGTCCAGCTGGATCAAGGTCGAGAGTTAATGTCATAGGGGGGGTTAGTCAGATCGCTACTCCAGGGTTTTATAGGTGTGGCGAAAAATGTGGTAACTTCCAACCGTTTTTCCTCGCATGTCGAAATGCTAAAGACTTTGACGCTTCAGATTGTGAAGCTATAGAAACTTGCGATCAGTGTGACCCAACTCCAACTCCAACTATAACCCCAACTTGCAAATGTTATAGTAGAATTGATTGCGATGAAGAAACTCCTCAATATGGATTTCATTGTGGCTCAAGCTCTATCTCAGATGGTTTTAATAGATGCGGCAGTGGACAGTCAACGCTTTGCACTAAACTCGAACTTGTTGATGATTCCTTGTGCGCGTCAACATCAAAGCTTGGTCTTGATACGAATTCTTGCAATTCAGTTAGTGACTGTGAAGCAGAATCATGCATAAAGCCGACTCCAACTATAACCCCGACTCCAACTTGTAAGTGTTACAAAGAAACTTTATGCGACGACACTATTCAAACGGTTTCAGTTTGTAATTGGAGCGATCCCCCCAGTGGTATTTTTGCTGTGGGTTCTGGGCAAAATCTCATATGCGTAAAAAGCTCGTCGGAGATTCCATGTGGTGTTAGCAAAAGGTCAAGTCGGAATTATTCTGAAGTTCGAAGTGTGGAGAGTTGTAGGGATGCGGATTGCAACAAGCCAACCCCAACCCCAACCCCGACTCCAACTTGCAAGTGTTACCAAAGAATTAAATGCGTGCAAGGAGCTTTATCTCTACCCACTGACGGTGGTTATACCTATTGGGAAGTTTGTGATGGTTCTGAGCCGCCCTCTTCTGGTTATTATAGTTACAATAGAAATTGCTATCAATCAGAATCAGTTGATCACCACATTTTTTGCGCTTCAAACGGCGATTCGATTGCTGGAGGTAGTTTTAATAATCTTGAAGAGGTGAAAAATTGTGGTGATGAAAAATGTGACTTCTCTACTCCGACCCCTACATGCTTGGACTGCACCAATGAAACTTGTATTGGGAAAACGGGTAGTTGCGAAGGTTTCGCCACGGTTTCAATCAATGAAGGTGGAGTGAGTAGTTCAGGTTCACCAACAGTTCAATTGATCAAAAAAGAACCTGTAAAATTTTCAGGGAGTGATGAGTGTTGCTCACGCTCTGTTGCATTTCAAGAATCCGCATGTGAACAGGCAGGTGACCCCACCAATGTTTTCCATAAGCAGCAAACTAACGTCTGCATAGACTATCCTGACAGTACAACTAGCATTGAAAGTTTATCAATTGTTCAAGAGCAAGTTTATGACTGTCAAGGATTTCCCCCTCAAGTTAATACTAACTGGGGGCGTTGTAATATTGGTAATTTAAATAATAATGTTCAATGGCTCGAGCATAGGCAGGCGGAAGAATTTGAACCAGACTCGAGTGATCTAGGCACTTGTGAGTTTGATACATTATGTGACAATTTATCGAGTGTGGGTGTCAAGCTTTGTACAGAAAAAGGCTTACGAGCTGGAGATTGCTGTAAGTCTACTGATTCCGACCTAGAAATTCCTATGGATTTCTCTATCACCTTAAATGTTCAAAATGCGGTTAGTTTTTCTGCTGCGACGTTATCTATTTCGGGAACCGTTCACCCTTGTGAGAAACGTTATTCGATAGAACAATATACTTTAATACTGACATTTCCAAAGAGGCCCAAACCAATCCCCATCGTCATGACTACTGGAGGTCTTAGTGTTGGTTTTCCAGGGGAATTAGTGCTTGCAGTTAACGACGGTTCAGCTCATTATATGCAAATTCCTGTTAGTTTCGAAAAAGTTGGTTGCCAGATTACAGCAAGTGCTTCCTTCACATACTCATCGAATCTCACCTCTTTTTCGCAAGCTACAACACTTTCCGCCCTCAACTCTTTACCTAGTTTCAGCGGAAGCAGAAATTGCAATCTCCCTATGGCTTGTCAAAGTTTTAATGGTGCCACTAGACTTTTTGATATATATAACACTTCAAATATATGTGAAGACGATGAGCTCGCAGGCGAACCTCACGCGACAATCAGTGGTCAAACTAACTCTAGTGTTTGTTCTTGCTTAGATGAGGTTATCAATTTAATTGATCTATTTCAAGAATCAGATTGCGGTAAAAATTCCACTTATAGTGGGGAGTCAACTACGGAGATAGACGTAACAAATGCCTTTGAAGACTTCGTAGGTATTTGTGAGGGGAAAGAAATTGTAAGCGCTGGTTACTGTGGCAGGATTGAGGGAGACGCATATTTCTTAAAATCCTGTTAAAAAACACGCTATTTAAATGTAAATAATTAAATAATAATTTAATTATCTTGACATTTATTTTTATTATATATATAATAGAGGTTGTATATATTTTGAATTTTAATTACAAAGATGTTTTATCAAGAGTGCTCACTTGTCCGAAAGACGGACGAGCAAAGTCTGCTATTTCCTTCTGGAAGAAAGAAACTATTTTATTTAGAAAGCTTTTTAAAAAGTTTCCTGATGAGAATTTTTGGTCCACATTAAGCCTTCAAGATGCTCCTTGTAAAAACGGAAGGGTGCCATCTTTGGCGATGTTTTTAGATAAAAAAAACCGCTTATGGTTTAAAATACTTTATAAGAAATGGAAAAGATTCCACTATGCCCCCCCTAAATATAAACCGTATAAATTCAACAAAGATATAACTGAACCTACTAAGTACCCAATTGACAAAAAAACTATAAGAACTTTTTTTAAGAAATAATATGAAAAATAAAACACCAGATCAAATCGAAAAATTTTTAAAAGATAAAGATAATGTAAAGTACCACTATAACGATTACGAAGATTTGGATTATAAGATCCCAACGGGGAGTTTAAATCTCGATCTAGCTTTAAATGGCGGGTTTTGCTCTGGAGCGCATCGATTTACTGGCGTTAATGAGGGGGGTAAAACAAGCTGCGCTCTAACTGTTGCAAAAAATTTTCAAGAGCATTTCAAAAAAGACGGCATGGTTATTTATGTTAAGAGTGAGGGGAGGTTAAGTCCAGAATTATTAAAAAGGTGCGGGATAGACCAGTCTTCTGATAAATTCTTTAAATTTGATTGTAATGTTTATGAAAAAGTTTTCGAATTACTAAGAGAGCTTATATCAAATAATTCAGATAATAAAAAATATTTATTTATCATTGATAGTGTTGATGCTTTATGCCGTTTAAATGACTACAACAAAGCTTTTGAAGATAGCGAGCAAGTTGCTGGTGGAGCTCTTATAACCTCAGTGTTTTTAAAAAAAGTCATACTACCATTAACAAAAATGGGGCACATGCTTATTTTAACTTCTCAGGTTCGAGTAGAAGTTTCGACTAATCCATATGCAGCAAGGGGTGGTCCAAAAGTGAAACAGGCTGGCGGGAACGCTATTAAGCATTACGCAAATTACATATGTGAATTTCAAGAAAGGTATAATTCTGACATAATGTTCACAAATCCTTCTGCGGCTAGACTAGAAGACAAAGGTGATCCAATTGGTCACTATTGCAAAGTTGTTTTTCGAAAAAGTGTGAATGAAAAAACTGGAGCTCAAGTGCGTTACCCCATACGCTATGGAAGGAGTGATGGCAACTCAATATGGATAGAAAAAGAAATCATTGACTTGTTAAAAAATTGGGGATTTTTAGAGCAAAAAGGAGCTTGGATATCTACTGACGAAGAATTACTATCAAACCTCAAGAAAGAGGGGTTTGATTTTCCTGAAAAAGTTCAAGGAGAACAAAAACTCTTAGATTTTTTAGAGGCTAATTTAAAAACTAGGAATTACATTTATAATATGTTAACAAACGAAATTTTAAATCTATGAAAACGAAAAAGAAATTCACTAATTCAAACAAAAACGATCTCATCGCAATGCTTACTAGCAGCAGTGATTCTAAAGAAAGCCAACCCTCTAATAATTCTAAGCAAAAACGTTCAGAATTAATTGAGCTTTTATCTGGTGAAAAAACACCCAAAGAACAAACTGAAGAAAAAACACTAGAAGAAAACTCTCAAGTTTCAGAAGTTAATTCGAGTGGAGAAAGTGAAAAGTTCGACCCCTCTAAATCATTAAATCGCATTGTGGATTTAGTTTTTGATATCACTGATAGTCAAGATCGAATTAATCAGTTTATTTCAGAAGTTAAAACTAGATCCTTACAATTAGGAACTAATCGAAAATCGGCTCCGCCTAAAGTTAATCGCAATCTCAACCTACCAAAGAAAAAGAGTAACGATGTTTTCTTAATTCACTGGAATGGTCGCTTTGGGAATAGAATGCATACCTACGCATATCTAAAAAATAGAGCTACCATGCTCAATGGCGAACTCTTTTTACCGTCCGACTGGGAGGGTAAATTTTTATTCAAAAACTTAGATTACAGCATTATTGAAGATGACGAATTAAGATCTCGCATTAATCAAACAGCTGCTGAATTTGATACATTTGATAGTAGAATTGCTGCTGTTGAGAATTTCAGCTCTCGAAGTTCTTATGATATTAAATACATCAGTCCAGATAACCCAAATGAAACTTACAAAAAGTACAACCAAGCTGTTGCCATAGATAGCGTCTCAGCTTACCACAGTAAAATTTTTAAACATATGAAGCTTTCTGATGTTTTAAAATGGTATGAATTTAATGATGAAGTTAAAAATTTAGATATTTATAAAAGGCTAGAGGATATCCAAGGAACTTATGACATCGCTCATTTGCGCAGAGATGATATATCAGATGTAAACTACTCATCTAACGGCGGTTATTCTACAATTAGTAAGGAGGCTTATGAAAAATGTTTTTCTAAATATGGTTTCGACCCTAAAGAAATTCAATGGACCTCTGACGATTGGGCTAATAAGTGGGGCGTTGGAAATGCTATCACTCAAGGTTTAATAAATAATAATCAAAGAAGTTCTTGGAGGTACCCAGAGGGGACTAGCTACACAAACGGAGTTATTTTTGACTGGCTCCCAGACTTCTTAAGGCTTTATTTTGCTCGAACTATTTTTAGAGCCAATTCTTCTTTTAGTTTTTGGGCTTGTACTTTAGCGAAGGGTAGGGAGACTCCTCCGAAAATTTTCGCCCCAAGGCTTGATAAAAGAGTTTTATACGCAGAAACTAGAGAAGAAACAATCTTCAACTTTGAAGAGGGTAATCACCCTCACTGGTTATGCATCACTGGCAAAGATAGCTGTGACGATATATTGTTTTCAGATGAAGTTAAACCTAAAAAATAAACATAATGAATAAAAGCGATATCATAAAAATGTTAACAGGTGATTCAGGAGAAAAAACAAAAGAAGAAATTATAAATATACTAACAGAGGAAGCTGATCAACCAGCGAAAGTTCTAGAGTCAAGTTCGGAAGAGATTCATCCTTTTTATAAAATTATTTACAAGTCATTATTAGCTTCATCCGATAAAAAAGTAATTAGCTTTTCTGTTTACGGTTCTAAAAGCGTATATTCTCTCGGGGCAATAAAAAACGTTGAAGTCGCAAGGGAAGTTTACCCTGACTGGATCTGTCGATTTTACTGCTCCTCGGAAGTTTCAAACTTAGATGAGTTAAAAACTTTAGCATCTCAAGGTAAATGCGAACTGATCGTTCTTGAATCTGAGATTTTCCCCATGTACTGGAGGTACTTTGCTAGTGACGATGAAAATGTTTCTTACGTAATTTTTAGAGATACAGATTCTTTAGTTAACTTTCGAGAGCAAGCTGCTGTTTCCGACTGGATATCTTCAGGCGTCACACTGCATAGTATGCATGATAATGATGCTGGTCACTGGTCTCCAATTATGGGCGGAATGTGTGGCTTAAAACTTCCTCTTAGTATTAATATGTCTGAATCTATCGATAGTTGGGCTAAAAATAAAAATTATAAATTTAATTACAGCGATGATCAAAGCTTTCTGTCAAAAGTTGTTTTGAGTAAATACGTAGATAGCACCTTGGATCATCACAATAATCCCGCGTCTAGCAAATTTAAAAATTCAGTTGCATTCCCTAGTCATAAACCTTCTAAATATGCAGATTTTGTAGGAGCTCGCACCTCTTCTTTTCATTTGTCTAAAACAAACCCCTCCTTAATTGACTCTAGTCACGCTTTCGTAGTTCCTCATTTAGGGCCTGGAGATCATTTTGTAGTAAGAGATTGTTTGCAAGCTTTAATTAACAAATACAAATCTATAGTTTTGCCAGTTAAAACCGTTAACCAACTGATTTTGAGATATATGTTTGGGGGTTATGAAAACGTATCAATCGAATTAGTTGATGATGATGATGATTGTTTTTCTATTTACGATTTAAAATATTCTAAGACTCATAAATTAATTGGCCTTGGAGTGAATGGTCAGAATGTTGAAGGTGGATCTTGGGGAGCTAAGCCTGCATTCGTGCAATCAGGTTTAACTTATCAACAAAATATCTTTAAACCCAAGGCTTGTTTAAACACTGATTTTTCAAATTTCCACCACCACTTAAAAGGAAAAATCGATGCTTATTCAAGCGGAGAAGAAATTGCAAAATCTAATGAAATGCCTTTGGTCTCTGCTATTGTAGCAACTTACAATCGATTTGATTTTTTATTAAATACGATTAGATCAATTAAATCTCAAACTTATAATAATTTAGAAATTATAGTTGTAAATGATAAGTCTACAGATGAAAGATATTATTCTTTTGACTGGGAGAAGCTTGGTGTTAAAATTATTCACTTAGATCCTAGCAGTAAAGAAGTCGTAGGGTTTCCAGTTCCAGGAGGTTTTCAAAGAAACTTTGGCATGAAGTCTGCGAAAGGAGAGTTTTACGCTTTTTGTGATGATGACGATATCTGGTTACCAAATAAGATATCCGAGCAAATCTCCACAATGAATTCTGAGAGCTGCAAAATGAGTTGTACTGACGGGTATCGAGGGTCTGGAGTTTACGATCCAGAAAATTCTTATAAATTATATAATAAAGAAGTGTTTTTTGATATATTAAAAAATAAATACAAAGATACTCCGTATGACTTCTCCTTGCATAAAGATAATTTTCCTGCAATATGGGATGAAAAGTTTTTTGAAGTTCATAATTGCGCAATCTGTAGTAGTGTTATAATTCATAAATCTTTGTTTGATGCTGTTGGTGACTTCACGCCAATGAAAGCTGCTGATGATTATGAATATTGGAGGCGAGTCATTAAACACACTAATTGCGCTTATGTCGATAAGCCATTGGTGTACTATGATGCAAGTCACGGCGGTGGAATTAACTATTCTTGGACTTAATACTGTCAAATGAAATTTAAAACTTTGTCTGGTTCAACTAGGCGAGTTTCTAATATTAAAAAACATTTAATCAATTGGGACGCTCCTAGTAGAAGTAAATTTCAGTTAAGAGTTAAAAATTTTCTCGAGCCTTACTGGGAAAGACATGTTGTCTTTGAAGAGTTCCCGATCCCTGGAACTAAGCTTTCATTAGATTTTTTTAATGCAAACAAAAAAATTGCAATTGAAGTTCAAGGAGCTCAGCATACTAGTTATGTGCCTTTTTTTCATGGAGGGTATAAAAACAACTACTTAAATCAATTGAATCGAGATAATCAAAAGTTAGAATTTTGCGAGATTAATAATTTAACTCTGCTAGAGATTTTCCCTAAAGATGAAATCTCCATAGAATTATTTAATAAATTAAACGTTCAACTTTAGTGTAAATACTATTATGTCAAAAAACAACGACAATGAAGAGTTTCAAGATTTTTTTATTCCAGAGAGTTTCCTTAGGGAGCTTTACGACTTAACGGGTAACTTTGATTCTAACAGGGGGTTTTTATTGGCTTGCGTAGGTCAAGACGGCAGGCCCTTTGTCTACTCAAAATCTGCCAATGAAATTGTTGAACTAGGGATTCAAAAAGCTCTCGAGAATTATTTAATAGAAATTAGCGAGGGAAATTCCTTAGATTTTTTAGGTAAATAAAGTTATTGACAAATAACTCTCAGTATGCTATGATTCTTCTTGCATGAAACTATTTGATTTTGAACAAGAAAGGATTTTCCTTGCTGGCATGTTGTCTTACAGTGATTTATTCGTTTCGGAGATTTCTCATTTTGTAAGCGGTGATGATTTTTACAATAAAGATTCTGTCGTCCATAAAACAATTTTTTTAAAAATTAAAGCTCTTCTAGACGAGCAAAAAATCGTTGACATATCCTTACTCTCTCATCATTTATCCTCTTTAAACATATCCTTCCAAGATAATATTAAAACTCCAGATTATTTAGAGTCTATTGATTTATTATCTTCAAACATCTCAGAAGATGTTTTTAAAAATTCAGCTGAAGTCATAAAATTATTAAGCGTTCGTCGTGAATTAAAATTAACTGGCGAGAAAATATCCAAGTCTATGTCGACACTTGACTCAACATCTTCCTATGATGAAATTATTGAAAAGTGCGACTCAATTTTTAATGAAAAAATTGAATTATATGAAAACTCCTCAGGGAAAGCTGTAAATTTATTTTCAATTTTACCAAACTTAGTTTATGAAAGAGCGAATGATAGATCAATTTTTCTGGATACTGGTCCAGAAGGTCCACATCGAAGCTTAAACATGCTTTGTGGATCCCTAAACAAGGGTGGGCATATAACTATTGTCTGCGCGGGCTCAGGGGTGGGAAAAACTCAATTCACAACTCATTATTGTATGTGTGTAGCTGGAAAGCATAAAATACCAGTCTTACATTTAGATAATGGAGAAATGAGTGAAGAGGAAATCGCTTTCAGGATGTTAGCTTCCTACTCTCAGGTTCCTCTTTATTTAATTGAGAGTGGGAATTGGGCTGACGATTCTAATTATAAAACGCGCGTTGAATCCGCTTTAGAGAAAATGAATAATGGAGAGATCATATATGATTATTATAATGTAGGAGGTAAATGCACTGATGAAATTATAAGTTATATTAAAAGGTATTACTACTCGCAAGTCGGTAGGGGTAACCAGTTAGTTATTAACTTTGACTACATTAAATCAAGCTTTGAATCTGGTGGTAAATTTAAAACAGAGTATCAAATTGTAGGTGAAATGGTAGATAAGTTTAAAAAATTAATCCAAAGAGATTTAGTGTTTGAAGGTCGTCCTATGGTCTCATTAATGACTAGTGTTCAAGCTAATAGGGTGGGTACTGTAGGCAATAGAAACTCCGATGCTGTTGTAGATGACGAGAGTGTAATCTCTCTTAGTCACAGAATTAAGCAATTCTGCTCACACATGCTCATTTTAAGAAATAAAACTATAGATGAATTACAATCAGATCCTATTTTTTGTGGTAGACACCTTATGAAAATTGAAAAAGCAAGAAATCATGGCTCTGACACGGCTAGGTTACAAAACTTAGTTGAAATGCCTGATGGATCCATGAAAAGAAATTATATTAATTTTGATTTCAATAACTTTAAAATTAAAGACTGTGGAGATCTTGTTGACGTTTTAGCTCATGGTCAAAACATAAATGAATTAGATCGATCTCCAAATTCGTTAGATGGCGAACTACCAATTTAAATGGATAGTTCTGAGAAAATAGAAAGTGTTTTGCGCAATTTAGAGTATCCCTTAATCGATAGGGGTGATTACTGGCAATCTACTGCCGTCTATCGATCTGGGGACAACCCTCAAGCTGTTCAAATCTTCAAAAGCAGTGGGGTGTGGAAGGATTATGTTGCAGGAGATTCTTACATGCCTTTTTCTGTTTTGGTGGAGAAAACAGTTGGCAAAGATTCCGCTAAATCAATCTTATCAGATCCAGGTTTCCTCAATGTTTCCCCTCAGTCAGAACAGCAGCCTGTTAATTTACAATCAGAAACAGTCTTTAACTCCCAGGAATTCAAAAATCTCTTACCTCATTATCAATTTTATAACAAAAAAAAGATTAGCAATGAAACTTTAAAATTTTTTCACTCAGGAATGTGTACCGCTGGGTCAATGTATCAGAGATATGTTTTTCCAGTTTTTAATAAATTTCAAAAAATTCATGGAGTTGCTGGTAGAGACATGTTAAACTCTAGTAATCGTCCTAAATGGAAGCATATGGGCAAGAAAAGCTCGTGGGCTTATCCGCTTTATGCATTTGATGCTCAATCCAATTCTTTTCCTATATTAGACTCCATCCAAAGATCTAAAGAACTTATTTTAGTTGAAAGCGTTGGTGATATGCTTGCGTTGTACGAACACGGCTATGATAATTGCTTGGTTACTTTTGGAACTTCTATATCTCCACACTTATGCTCTATAATAATGGGGCTATCCCCCGATAACATTTGCATTTCCTTAAATAATGACAATAAAAAGTCTCGAAATGTGGGTAGGGAGTCTGCTATTAAATCTTTTTTAAAACTTTTAAATTTTTTTGGTTCTGATAAATTAAACATATGTTTGCCTACTAAAAATGATTTTGGAGACATGACTGATTCTGATTTTGAAAACTGGAGTGTCAAAAAAAATATAAACTACAATTCTAATAGTAAAATATGCAATCAAATTTATACTTCTTCAAAAATTTTATTCTCAGAAAATAAGATTTCTAAAAACCTATTCAATAACATTAAATATTTACCAAATTATGAGTGATAACGTTAGACTGTCCGCTAGTAGAATATCCACTGTCGAAAAATGCTCTTGGGTTTACTGGTGCAAATACATAAATAAACTTCCAGACTCCTCTAATACGGGAGCTTCTCGGGGTAGTGTTTGTCATAATATCTTTGAGTATCTAGGTAAAAAAAGGCACAAAAAACATTTTGATAGTATAATTAAAAAAAATTCAATCTCAGGATCTAAAGCTGTTTCTAAACTTGTTGAAACACAAGCTCGCGCTCAAGACCCCCCCGTTGATTCTAGCGAGGACTTAGATATGATAGATTCCTTTATCGTCAACGGTTTAAATTATGACTTTTATGGCGAATCTCGAGGTAAACCTTTTGAAGCTGTATCTGAAAAAACTTTTGACATTGAATTTGAAGAAGGTGATAAAAAATATTATATATATGGTTTTATTGATAAGCTTTTTCTTTATGACAAGGGCAAGAAAGCGGTTATTAGAGATTTTAAAACTAGTAAAAAAGTTTACGTAGGAAAAGAAATAACTAATAATCTACAAAATCTAATCTATTGCTTAGCTGTTAAAAAACTATACCCCAATTGCGAGGAATTACAAACAGAGTTTCTGTTTCTGAAATTCGACTTAGATTCTGACTTATTAGGCTTGGATGGTGAAGGTGTTTTAAAAATGAGTCCAATGTCTTTAAGCGAACTTGATGGTTTTGAATATCACTTAACAGAAATACAATCTTATTTAAATAATTTTAACTACGATACTGCTTGTTCAAATTTCGCTGCAGACCAACCATTTCCAGATGATAAAAGTTTTTCTGGCCCTCTTTCATGTGGATTTGCAAAAACCCCTGGGCAACTTAAGAAAGACGGAACTCCGATGTGGCATTGCAATTACAAATTCGCTTTCGATTATTTTGCCTTAAAAGATGTTGATGGTAACACAATCAAGTCCGCGAAAGAAGGTGAGGAACATCTGCTCTTAGCTGACAAATCTCTTGGTCAATACATAGAAAAAATAAATTACGAAGGGTGTCCTAAATTTAACGCCCAAAAAGATGACCTTGATTTGTGATTTTTAGTGTATTATATAAATGATAAATACAATACTAATACATCTCGCAAAATAATCCCTACACAAACCTATTTGGGGTGACCAAAAAACATACCTTCGGTGTTATATTTTCTTGCGCGAGCTTAGTCTCCATTAAATATTAAATAAATATTTAATTCATCGTGTGTATTATATATCGATGCAATTAATCATCGACTCTAATCTTTGTGAACCTCCCAGCGAAATCTATCCATTTAGAGATGTTACTTTATATGCAAAGACCTATGTCTTTGAGGATATATTATTAAGATGCAGACCAGGAACAAGATCTTTGTACTGGAGATGGCTTAAAGAATATGGAGCCCATGACTTTATTTCTTATTTAATAAAAGATGGTGAAATTGAAAACGGTTTTCTAATTGCTCCTAAAAAAGCCAATATAAATGTAGATAAAATTTCTTATTCTAATTTCGAACAGATAATATCCATCCTAAAATCATTAAAATAACGCTTGACTTTTACTTTCTTTTCTAGTAGAATGTTTGTAATTTATGTTACCTTTATTCAAGTCTCATTATAGCATAGGAAAAAGTATCTTAACTCTAAATCCGCCGAACGCCTCTTCTGATGCTAGCGCTGATTCTATTTTTGATATTTTAATAGATAATAGCCTCGACAAACTCGTTTTAGTTGAAGATGCCCCGACAGGTTTTTTGGAAGCTAGGAAAAATTGTTTAGATCAAAATATTCATTTAATTTTTGGGTTAAGATTTAAAATTAGCTGTGAGTCCAAAGATGATCCTAAGTCGCTTCATAAGATTATTATTTTTGCCAAGAACGATGATGGGTGTAAAGATTTAAATTTAATCTATAGTTCAATTTATTGCGACTTAGATGGATTAGGTAATTTTGAATGTTTAAAAAAACTTTGGAATGAAAAAAATTTAATGCTCGCGATACCTTTTTACGATTCTTTTTTGTATCAAAATAGTTTTTCTTTTTCTAATTGCATCCCAGATTTTTCGTTTACCGATCCGCTCTTTTTTCTTGAAAACAATAACTTACCTGTTGATTTTATGCTCACTAACATAGTTAATAATTTCTGCGAGGAGCACGGTTACAAAAAAGAATCGGCTAAGAGTATTTTTTATAAAAACCGCGCTGATTCAGATGCGTTGCAAACTTATAAGTGTATATGTAACAGAGGTTTCTCTCGAAACACTTCTTTATCTCGGCCAAACTTGGAAGGTTTTGGTAGTCGAGAATTTTGCTTTGAAAGCTGGAAGGAGGTTGCGGTATGAATTCAAATTTAATCAGATTTAACAAAGATAAAAAGTTCTTAGTGTTTGATTATGAAACTTGCAGCTTAAACTTAGCCTCGCCTGATAATAAGCCTTGGCAATTAGCTTTCTTAATCTGCTCAAGCAAGGGTATTGAAAAAAAATATGATTTTTATTTACGCTGGGATGATCTAAAAATATCAGATGGAGCAAAAAAAGTTACGGGATTCAAAGAGTCTGTCTATAAAAAACGAGCCGTAGATCCATTGGAGGTTTTAAACCTTTTTGAGAGTTATTTTTATAATGATAATTATTACATAGTGGGACATAACATTATAGGTTTTGACATTTTTATTCACAACACTCACAGATTATTATGTGGCAAGCAATCTGATTATTCATACTTAAACCGTTTAATTGACACTAATTGTTTAGCGAAAGCTAACGCTATGAATATAGAATATGACTCCACCGACCTCACTCTTTGGCAGTTCAAGCTTCAAAAAATTAGACAAAAAGGAATTAAAACTAATTTAAAATCTTTGTGTCAAAAATACAAAATTGATTTTGATGAAAACAAGCTCCACGACGCCCTTTATGATATCGAACAAAATTTTAAAGTTTTCCAATCAATGATTTGGGACTCCAACATATAATGAATAACTTTACAAGTAATTTTACTGAGTATAAAAATTGCGTCCCTCCAGGAGTGCGCTTACCTCAAATAAAAATAGAAAAAAAATATTACAAATCTCTATCTTTAGATGAAGATGTCGACAACTTCACTTTCCTTAAATCGTTATGTGAAAAAAGTTTAAATAAGAATAATTTTGGCATTAATTACTCTGAAAGGTTACGCTCTGAACTGAAAACTCTCAATAAATTAGGTTTCGTTGATTATATTTTATTAAATTGGGATATTATTAATTTTTGTCATGAAAATAATATACCTGTCGGTCCAGGTAGGGGATCTGCCGCTGGGTCTTTAGTATTATTTTTAATTGGAGTGACTAGTGTTGACCCAGTAAAATACGAACTATTCTTTGAAAGGTTTGTGTCTGAAAGTCGAGCTAAAAAAATCGAGCAAGAAGGAGTAACGTATCTTGATGGAAGTTTATTAGCTGATGTGGATAACGATATAGCTTACGAGCATAGGCAAAAAGTAATTAATTATATCGATAAAAAAAACCCGTCTAGGACCTCTAAAATCTTAACCTTAAACAGTTTAAGTAGTAAGCTTTGCATTAAAGAATGTGGTAAAATTGTCTCCGACCTTTCAGAGAAAGAAGTTAACGTTGTAAGCGATTTAATCCCCAAGAAATTCGGCAAAGTATCCTCGTTGGAGAGCTCTGCAAAAGAAAGTGAAGATTTTCTTTCTTGGTCGAAAGAGAATCCTGCTTGTTATAAAATTGCAAGAAAAATTGAAGGTTTGTATAAAAATACTGGTGTGCATCCGTCTGGAATTGCTATATCTTTTTATAAAATTTCTGAAATTTGCCCTCTTCAGTCAACTAATGACGGTTCTATCGTCACTGCTTATGACATGAATTGGGTCTCAGAGTTAATGGTTAAGTTTGATATTCTGGGCTTGAGAACTTTGAGTGTTATTTATGATGTCTGTAAAAATATTAATCTAGATGTAAAATCTATAAACTTAGATGATCCCTCTGTTTATTTGCCGCTTCAAGATAACTTGAGATCACCTCATGGATTATTTCAAATAGAAGCTGATACAAACTTTAGGGTATGTCAATCAGTTAAGCCTAAGAACTTAGAGCAGTTAAGCGCTGTTATAGCTATTGCCAGGCCAGGAGCTCTAGAATTTACAGAACTTTATTCTGAGTACGTAAAAACAAATAATTTTAACGTTGTTCATGATTTCTTCGTAGAGGAATTGAGTTATACTGGAGGTATACCTTTGTATCAAGAACAATTAATGAAAATGGCTGTAAGAATTGGGTTCTCACTCGACGAAGCTGAACAGTTGAGAAGAATCGTTGGTAAGAAAAAAGTAGATCAAATGTCCTTGTGGAAAGAAAAAATTGAAAACAAGATTTCTGAACAAAAACTTCCAGAAGAAGTCGGTCAAATATTATGGAAGGTTGCTGAAGATAGCGCTAATTACTCTTTCAATAAAAGTCACTCTATAGCGTATTCTACATTAGCTGCGTGGACAACTTTCTTAAAGTTTAATTATACTCAGGAGTTCTTTCTAAGCTTGTTAAGGATGACTAAGTTTGAACCTTCTCCTCAGGAAGAAATTAGCCAAATTAGTAAAGAGCTGCCCTTTTTTAAAGTTAAGCTTTTGCCTCCAGACTTGGAAAGGTCTTCGATGGATTTTGCCAAAGAAGGGAGTGATCTTCGTTATGGTTTAAATAGTATCAAGGGGGTTAGTGAAAAATCTTTAAAATCTTTAAGCGATTTTAGATCTACTGATAAGCCTAATAAATTCAAAACATTCATACAAGCTAAACAATCAGGGTTAAACATTGGCGTATTATCTTCTTTAATTCAAGCTGGTTGCCTGCCTAGTTATTCTTGTAGTAGATCTCTACTAGTTTTAGAAGCTCAGTCTTTTAATTTATTAACTGATAGAGAAAAAAAGCTAATGATTGGCTTAGGCCCTAAATATAACTATATGTTGCTAGATATTATAGCTGCTGCCAAAGAAGGCTTGATAGCTCAAGATGGAAAACCTCTTATGAAAGAATCTAGGTTTAACACCTTTAAATCAAAATATGAAAACTACAAATCAATTTACCTACAAAACAAACAGTATGAAAAATTCGCCAATTGGTTCTTTGAAACCAAACTCTTGGGTTATAGTTATAGCATTGACTTAAAATCCGTCTTTAACGATTCTGAAACAATATATAATTCAAATGATTTTTATGATAACGCGTCTTGCCGAGGTAAATTCATTGGAGTTGTTTCGGATTCTTATAAAGGGGTTAGTCGTAATGGTAATAAATATATTAAGATTATCTTAAATGATGAATACGGTAAATACCCAGTAATGTTTATGGATAACGCTAGAGGCAATAAATACAGTGACTACCTAGAATCTGGGAAAAAAACCCCCGAAAAAGACGACATTATAGGGGTAGTTGGCTCTAAATATTCTGATATTATTTTTGCCGACAACATTTTACCTTTAAAAGAAAAAATTTATATGAAGCTAGGAGACGTCAAGTAATGGATATGTTGCCAAATTTTACCCCCAGGGTTCAACAAGCTATTAAAATAGCTAAAAATTTATGCGTGCAATCTAGAGTTAAATCCGTAGATCCCATACATTTAATTTATGGAATTTTTAAAGTGCAAGATACTCTGTTTTTTTCTATGGGAGGAGAGGCTGCCCTATCCTTAAAAGAATTAAAAAAAGCTGTGTTAAATTTTTCGCCTCCTACTATATCTAAAAATGAAAGAATTGATATTAATTATTCTCGAAGCTTTAAAATATTATTAAGAGATTCTTCGAAATTAGCAATATCCTATGGTCATGATTACGTAGGGGTTGAGCATGTATTTCTTTCTTTACAATCCAATCCTAATGTTCAAAATTTATTCTTAAATTTTGACTTGGATCCTGATGTAATCTTTCAAGCTGTTCAAACTACACTAGAGGGCGACGTGGAAGAAAAACGTAAAGATCTCAAGAAATTCCTTAACAGCGTTAAGGAAAATAATTTAAAAGCAAAGGTTCAAAAAGATCATGACCCAAACCCCTTAGAGCAGTTTTCAATCAATTATACAACACTTGCTTCTCAGGGTAAGTTTGATGAAGTCGTCAGTAGGGAAGATGAAATTAACCAGGTTATAGAAATTTTATGTCGCAGGGTAAAAAACAACCCAATAATCTTAGGTGAAGCTGGCGTTGGAAAGACAGCTTTAATAGAAGGGTTATCTCAAAGAATAGTATCCAAGCAAGTTCCCGAAATATTACTTAACTGCGAAGTTTTTAGTTTAAATTTTAATAGTATTCTTGCTGGAACTAAATACAGGGGTCAATTCGAAGAGCGTTTAAAAGATATTTTACAACAAGCTGAATCCTCGGAAAAAAACATTTTATTCATTGATGAAGTTCATACTTTAATGGGTGCTGGAAATGCTGAAGGCGGAATGGATGCCGCTAATATATTAAAACCGTTACTCGCTCGAGGGGATTTAAAATGTATAGGAGCTACCACTTTAAAAGAATTCAAAAATTCAATTGAAAAAGACTCTGCTTTATCAAGAAGATTTCAATCAGTTTTAGTTTCAGAGCCTTCTAAGAAAGATTGTCTTAATATCTTAAAGAGTTTAGCTCCAGAATACGAAGCTTTTCACCAAGTTATATTCAGAAAAAACGCTTTAGAGGCTGCGGTAGAACTTAGTTCTCGATATATTAATGATCGCTTTTTGCCAGATAAAGCTATTGATATCATAGATGAAGCTGCTTCGAAAGCTCGAGTGAAAAACTTTCACAGACCAGAAGAAATATTAAACTTAGAGTCTTCTTTAGAATCTTTAATAGATCAGGAGGAGTCTACCACTGACAAGGAGAGGAGAAAAGTATTAGCTGAGTGCGTTGATGATCTTTTTGAAAAGTATCAAACGATTTTAGATGATTGGCAGAAAACGATTTCAAAAAAAAAGATATACATTTCAAAAGAAAATATTGAAGAAGTCATTTCTCAAAAAGTTAAAATCCCTCTGTCAATTATATCATCCTCCTCGGACGATAAGTACTTAAAGTTAGAAAGTAACCTTAAGAAAGAGATTATCGGACAGGATGCCGCTATACAAAAAATTTGCCAATCCATACATCGTTCAGCTTGCGGATTAAACAATCCTCAAAAACCTGCTGGAGTCTTTTTGTTACTTGGTCGAACTGGAACTGGAAAAACCTTCATGGCTAAACAAGTGTCTAAATTTATTTACGGGGGTGAAGATAAAATTATTAGAATTGATATGGGTGAGTTTTCCGAAAGTTCAAGTTCTTCTAAAATTACAGGGTCATCCCCAGGATATGTTGGCTATGAAGATGGTAGTAATTTAGTGGATCAAGTCAGAAAAAAACCTTACAGTGTTATTCTTTTTGATGAAATTGAAAAAGCTCACCCAGATGTTTTGAAATCCTTGCTTTTGATTCTTGATGAGGGTAAGCTTAGTGATAATTATGGTAGGTCTGCTGATTTCAAAAATTGCTTAATTATTTTAACTGGTAATCTTGGCAGCGATATTCTAGACAAACCATCTCAATCTGTTGGGTTTCTCTCTAATGGAGTTAATCAAGATATCATAAATGAAAAAATTAATAATTTAGCCTGTAAACATTTTTCCCCTGAATTTGTTAATCGGATAAGTGATATTGTAATATTTTCTAATTTCTCAGACGATCACTATACAAAAATAATATCAATCTATATGCAAACTTTAAACAAAAGATTGAAAGCTAAGAAAATTCTCATAAGTATATCTTCAAATGTTTTAGACTTTTTAGTTTCAAAATTAAAAGATTTAAATCTTGGGGCGAGACCGATTGAAAGATTATTTAATCAGCATATTGAATCTATACTCTGCGAGAGTATATTATCAAAAGACATCGTTAATAATGATACTGTTAAATTTGATTATGTGAATAAAAAATTCACTTATTCTAAATCACAAACAACTCAAAACTAACACGATAGCTAATAAACTTATTATTTGAATAATTGAAACGTGATGAATCATATAATATTATTATACACAAATTTTATTTTCATGTGTAAAATTAATCAGCATGCTCTATGCGAGCATTAGTTCTTTAAAATTTTTATGGGCGTGTACTGGATTTGATTTAAGTTGGATCTATATACTGCAAGTCGGAGGTGTGTCTGGCTCCGATATCAAGACACAAAGCTGTATATGGCGAAGGTTATTATAGCATTAAAGAGCTTCTTGAAGCTGCTACTGAAGAGTACGATTCCCTCGTGCAATTCGAGCAAGCTGAAGAGCTTGAGATGGTAGCTTAAAGCTACCCCCTCGTTTTTATTGACGCAGATATTTAGAATACGAGGACGACATCTGCAAAAACAGATAAAATTTTACTAGTTTTAAAAACTGCACCACTGAGTATTCGGGGGCCTCAAATTTGAGTGAATAATTAAAACAAGTAGTTGGATGTTAGTATCATAACTTTAAAAAAAACTAACTAAACTTGTAGGTGTGTATTTTGAAGGTTTAAAGACGCGGGTTCAACTCCCGCCACGTCCACCAATTTCATATCGGCTTTTTAAATATTCTTTTGCGGCGTCCGCGTTTCCCCAGTTTCCTAAGCTCACTTCTTCATTATCTAAATTTTTGTAGTTTGCAAAAAAGTCTTCAGTTTTCCTCAAGAACATTGGGCAAACGTCATCAATATCATTTATATTCTCCTCCGTTAGTACTGTCGCAATGATTTTGTTATCAATAGATCCGCAATCTATCATATCAAGTAAGGCTAAGGGTTTTAATTTCACCAGTGCTCCTGATTGAATAATGGGGTCAGTGCTTAGCATTATTAAATCTACAGGGTCTCCATCCTCAGCTAAAGTCTTAGGCGCGAATCCGTAATTTCCTGGGTACGTCATTGAACTCGATAGTTTTCTATCAAATTCAATCATATTGAAATCTTTATTGTATTCGTATTTGTTGCTAGAACCCTTCGATATTTCGATAACGCCGTAAAAATACTCTGGGAAATTTTTAATTTGTTTATCTAAAATCATCAAAGAGAATTAGCTTTCAAATCTATTTCTATTTTATCGAAAATCATACCCTCGTCTCTTTTAAGGTTTATCGCTATAGCTTTTGGTTGTTTTAATTTCGGATCTTTATCGTTAATTAAAACCCTAACACCTCTCTCGATTCCCATTATTAATCTGTCGTATGGGACATTGCTTATGCTTAATTCTTCCAACGTATCTTCTCTTAAGTTTTCAGGTCTTGCCGTGGTGAGTATTATCATGTGACCATCTTCTCTCCATTTATTTAATTTATTTAATACTCCTGGGAGGACTTGGCACTTTTCTTTCTTATAATTTTCAAACTCTCGGTATTTAAAAATCGTCCCATCTATATCACAAAAAATTGTACTTTTCTTTTCCATATTTATTCGGGTCTTTTACCTGTTGGCTTCCCATCTTGTCCTATTATTCCAGCTCTAATCTTTGTTGCTGAAACTGATTGCAACTCTTTACTCAATTCCAACTGCTCGATATTGTACCCGACTCCTCTGCCATAAAAAATATCTGTAATATTTGGAAGTTCAATAATTTTTATTTTATTCCCAAATTCCACGCATGCAGTTTTAATTTCGGCTTTCACTTTCTCAAAATCATAAGGGTTTTTTTCATCAATTCCACCTACATCTCTTAGTGCTATACAGCATTGACCAGTTCTTTTAATTGATTCCGCGACTAAAGTTTTATGTCCGACGTGAAATGGTTGATACCTACCAATCAATAAAGCTGTGGGGGCTTGATTATTCCATTTTTCAGTAGCATTTATATTTTGAATTACGGTGTCGCACCATTCATCAGGGGTGCCATCTTCTAATATAATATCATGAGCGTCCCACCTTTCATCTTCAGTTGGTTTTTGGAATAATTTATTAGTGTCTTCGTACCTACCCTCCTCAATTCTATTCACCCAAATAATATAGTCAGGGTTAAAAGCTTTTCTTGCTTCTTCTGTTGGGCACACAAAATCCGCCACGGAATAATTCCCACTTATGCTGGCCCAATCGCATAACTTTCCCATTCTTTTAGCGTGCTCCATTCTCTCTTCAGGAGTAAATCCTAATTCGGAATAAATATCTTGACGAACAGCGTCTGCGTTAAACCAAGACGCTGAAAGTCTTGGTACTAATTTCTCAGCTAAAGTAGTCTTACCTGATCCAGGCAAGCCCATTATTAATATTTTTCTTTTAAGTTGCATTAAATCTTTTTTACACTTATTATAATAGATATGAACAAGAAAATCAAAAAAACAAAAATAAATACATCTGAAGCTCAAAAAAAAGCTCAAAAAAAATATGACGAGGCTGATACTGACAGGAGAAAGCTTCAAAAAAGAGATTATATGCGTCGCAAGAGAGCTGAGAATCCTAATTACTGTAGGTGGAAATAGCTTGACATTTTTACAACCTTGTGATAGACTACAGATCTATTATGAAAAAACGCGGAAGAAAAGTTGCTAATTGTCAAAAATCATTTCGAAAAAAGATATTTTCCTTCACTCAGTATTGGTTAATGTATTATACGGAAAAGTACAGTGATAATTCAGAAAAAGATTTTGTCACTTTCGTTAAAGCTAAATCTTACGCTCTAGCAAAATCCATTCTTGTAGGGAAGTCTCTTGAAAACGATCAGTCTGTTAAAGTTAAAGCTGTGCTAGGGTATATGCTTCATAAAAAATATAAAAACACAAAGACTAATAGAGTTTTATCCATTTCTGATTGGGAAAACATTCGAAACTCTTCCTTTCCAAATATCAATAATTTCCTTTTTAAAAAGGAACTTCTTCGGAAAAAAGGTTTTACTAATAGATTTAACAAAGCAAAGGCTAAAGATTGCAAAAATATAGGTTTTAAAAAAGGTTGCGAAAACTGGTCTCACAAAAACCGAAAAGGCATTTATAAAAAACTTCATGAAAGAAAAGGTTTGGCTTGGACTGGTGGTGAATGGGTAAAATGGGACAAACAAGAAATGCGAAAAACCAAAAACGAAATAATCAACGCGTTGGTCTTGAATAATAATAGCCGCAAAAAAGCCTCTGAATATCTCAATATTGGTAGATCATCCTTGTATAAGTTAATGGCTAGATGCGAAACCAGAGATTGGTGGAATAGTGAATACCCCATGGAAAAACCTGTACCTCCTAGAGTTTCTAGGGAGCAACGCTCAATCACGCAAAAAAAAGTTATGGCTAGAAGAGCGCAAAAAAGTTCAATATTTTTTGATAAAAGCGAACAGGCTGAAGAGAAGAGGATCAGAAACTTAAAAGCGGCAAAATCTAAACAGAAAAACGCTTATCGCGAATCTTTAATACCTAAAATTAAAAAAGCCCTTATTGAAAATAATAATATTAGAACTTTAGCGGCGAAAAGTTTAAACGTGAAGTATGGCACGTTTAAAGCGTGGATAGATCGCACTAAATTTTTAGTTGACTGGTCTAAAGAATACCCCAGTTCTTATAATAACAATAGCAAATCAACATGGAAAACAGTAAACAAGTCAGTTTAAAACTTTGCAATCTCTTCGATGATTTTTTGGTCGAATTTCAAGATGACATCAAAAGAATTGCTGGTAAATTTAAAAAACACTTTCACTTACTATCTGATGATGAAATTTACAGTGAGTGCAATTTACACTTACTAAAAGGTAAAGAAAAAATCTTAAGTACTTTCTCTCAAGATTCAGATTTCACAAGAGAGCAGTTTAAAAAAATCGCATATCATTATGTGAAAAATGAAGTAGTTTGGAGTCATTACAGAGTTCAAAATAAATCTTACAACCGTCGCAGGTTAGATGGTTTCGTCGAGACTGAAGATGGAACTAAAACTACATTTGAAGCTGCAATTGAAACTCGCGGTGTGGAGAATGAAGAGCTTGACAATGACAACTTATTTTTACAAGCTAATTCAAAACAGTTTTTTCATATACTAACTAAATATTGTTATCTTTTAACGGAAAAAGAGTGCGTTATTTTATCTTACGCTCAAAAGGGGGTGAACCAATATGAGATTTCTAAAAAACTTAAAGTGACCCATCAAGCTGTGTCAGCTATGTTTCTAGGTATTCAAGATAAATTGAAAAACTTTTTTAATTTTAATGAAGTTGTGCAAGGTGGGAGTCACAAATCTATTACTCAAGGGTATCAATGTATGGATAATTTTTTTGACAAAGGTATTGAGGATCCAGTCATAACGAGCAGAGACAAGGCTAAGATTAAAAATTTTATATTGAATAATCCAAAGAAATATTCAGGGGCGGAAATTAATAAAATATTATTTAATTCTAAATATAGTAGTTATAAAATGCAAGGTGCTATCAGAAGTTTAAAGCTAACCCTTAGCACAGTTAGTAAAAATCGCCCTTTCACAAAGAGTCAGAGAGTTAAGATGCTCAAACTTTTCAAATCGGGTAAGTGTTCTCGAGAAGTTGCAAAAGCAGTAGGCATCACCCTTAATTCAGCTCAAAGAGTCAGGGGAGAATTTGTTAAGCAGCGAAAACTCGATTCTGTAAAAAAAAATATTCAGCGACCTAATCAATAGTGGACTATACATTATGAATAATATATTATATAAAACAAAAACTTACCTAGTTGGTCATATGCAGTATCTTAGCGGCAGAGATTGGCGTGAAGAAATTTCTGAAAAATTAAACGCTCTATCTATAACTTGTTTTGATCCTTATAAAAAACCTTTCATTAAAGATGTTTCTGAAGACGAAGCTTCTCGCCAAGATATGGAAACTTGGATGAAGACTAAACAGTATGATAGAGTTGCTAATAAAATGAAAACAGTCAGATCTTACGATCTTAATCTGGTTGATCGTAGCGATTTTATTATCGCTCATTTAGTCCCTGATGTGGCTAGTTGGGGTAGCGCTGAAGAAATTGTTACTGCTGTTCGCATGAAGAAGCCTATTTTCATAAGTATGGAAGGGGGTAAGCCTAAAGCTCCATTATGGATGCTTGGAATGTTGCCTCATAAATATATTTATAATAGTCTTGACGAAATCGTGGATATGTTGTATGCTATAGATAATGGTAGTAAATCAATTGATTCAGATCGCTGGAGATTATTAAGAAAGGAATACAGATAATGGAAATTTTAGAGTTGTTTATTTATTTAACTTTTTGTTACGGCTTTTACTCGTACTATATGTCATGATCCTTATAGATAAAACTGATAATTATAATTTTCAATTCGGTTTCGATCAGACTCAAGATTATATCATAAACTCTTTAGAAACTCTTTTTATAGAAAAGCATGGTGAAAGTATGTATAACAAATGTGACATACTGATTCTCGTTCAAAATAATAATTTTTACCACGTTATTAGAAATAAATATAAAGTTAGGGTCAGTGGAGAGTTGGTATCAAACTTATGCTCTGATATAAAAAATTATTTATGAAATATTTAAAATATTCTGACGTGGCTTTAATGCCTACGTATAGCGAAGTTAATAGTAGATTGGATTGCGACCCTTCTTTAGATTTATTTGGTAAAAAGTTTTTACTACCAATCATTCCCGCTAACATGAAATCGGTTATAAACCTAGACTTATCAAGCTGGATGAGTGAAAATGATTACTTTTATATCATGCATAGGTTCAACAATGACATATATGCACAAATAGAACAAGCTAACCTTCAAAATTGGAAAACAATATCTTTTAGCGTGGGGGTTCAAGATAAAGACAAAACAATTATAAATAAATTAAGAACTAATAAATTAAGATTAGATTTCCTAACGATAGATATAGCGCATGGTCATTCAATAAAAATGAAAAGAATGATAGCATTTATAAAAGAAAACTTACCTAACACAAAAATTATCGCTGGCAACGTAGCGACTCCTGAAGCTGTCAAAGCTTTAGCTTCTTGGGGTGCTGACATAGTGAAAGTTGGAATAGGTCAAGGGTCTCCATGCACAACAAAAAGTAAAACAGGATTCACAGTTCCTATGTTCACTTGTGTTCAGAACTGTTCTGGGTTATACTCTGGAGAATTTAATGGAAACGGGGAAGAAATCCCAATCATTGCTGACGGAGGTGTAAAGCACAACGGAGATATTGCAAAAGCTATTGTTGCTGGGTCGAAAATGGTTATGGCAGGGGGGCTCTTTGCCGCGTGCGTTGACAGCCCTGCTGTCCACAGTAGTGTTCATAATACTTTTTATAAAGCTTATTTTGGCTCTGCCAGTGCAGAGAGTAAGGGACACAAAAACAACATAGAGGGAAAGCTCACCAATATCCCTTGTAATAATATGACTATCGAAGAAAAGTTACGTGAAGTCACTCAGGATTTACAGAGCTCAATTAGTTATTCTGGTGGAAATGCATTAACCTCACTTTATAATACAGAATATATTAAAACATGAATAAATCAAAATTAAAAGAAATTAAAAATATCATGGGGTACGAAGGTCACCCTGAGCAAAAAAGACTTTTGCGCAGATTTAAAAAATCATATGCCTCTTTAAGTAAAGAAGATAAAATTAAAATTATTCTCGAATTAAAAGAAAAGTTTAATGGAAAATAGTTTTTTATCCTTTATTATATCACTAATTAATTAACAAATTAAAACAAAAAAAACCATGGAAGAATCAAATACAAATCAAGAATCAAACAAAGGTCAAGAGTCAAACAACGAATGGAAAGAGCGCGAACTTGGAGCTCTATGGAAAAAATCGGGCAAAACTCAAAATTACTTTTCTGGCAGAATTAATATATCTAAAATCGCTGATGAAGATGGATTTGTTAATATCGTTGGTTTCTCCAATAAAAGAAAAAGTGAAAATCCCAACGCCCCTGATGTGATAATTTATTTTTCTCCTTCTGTATCTGATGGGTTATCTTTGAATAACAGTGGTAATTCTAGTTCTGAAACTAAAGTTTCAAAACCTGAAAAAGCAAAAGTTAAAGAAGCTGATGCCTCAAGTGGTGATATTGCTGAAGACGAAACTCCTTTTTAAGTTTTTGTGAGTAATTCTTATTATCTGATTTTGAGGAACGGCAGGAGGGCAGAGCCGAATGTTTACCTAGATAAGTCTATTGCGTCGTCAGTTATTAAAAAAATGCAATCATCTCTTTCTGTTTGGGATAAAAACTCTATAAATAAATTCACCCTAGTTAGAACCTCAAAGCCTTCTACTTATCTGTAGTGAATAATTATTACAAAAAGTCTTTAGAAAACTTTAAAGAATTGGCTGCGTTAAAAAATTTCAAGACAAAATGCCCAACAAAAAATCAGTATCTAAATTTTATCGACATCTTTCTATTAGGTAAAAATTCCAATGACTCCTCTCCGAGTTCAAGATCCTTATGTTTCAAACCTAGCTCTGGGCGCAAAAACAACAAATGGGTTTGGGTTGAAATAAAAAATTTCAAAGGAGATCCTGGTTGGCTTTACGGGGCTTCAGATTTTATTGTTTTTGAGTTCGTTGATCGTTATCTTTTTGTTCCTCGTAAAAATTTAATTGATTTTGTTCATTCTAAAATTAATTTCTCAGCGTCTATTGTTGCTAATCCCTGGGAAGCAAAATATAAAATTTTCCAAAGAGAAAACAATTTTGATGAAATTACTCAAGTTAATTCTTTAGAACTGCTTGAGCTGCCCGATGTGATTAATTGGAAAAAACAATGAGTAAAAAACAAATAGATTTCGCCTTAATTACTAGTAATTCATTAATGGATAAGATTCCCACGTGGAAGTCTTACCAATCAATGGAAGAGTCTCAATTTGTTGATTTGGTAAACTACTCAAAAGAGCTTATCGCATCCGATGACGATCATAAAATAACCTTTCTAGTTATAGCTGAGGGTGTAGACGAAGTGGAGCAAGAGCATGAAGAAAAAATTCAATTGGTTAGCGAGCAGCAAATTAAAGAAGATGAGGAAAAACTTGAAGCAGATTTGGCTCGAAAATCTTTAAGAGAAAAATCAAAATCAATATTAAATTCTATTTACGGTAGATAAGTCTTGACTTTTTGTACTAATTTTAATATATTGTAATCATGACAGAGCAAAGTAAAGTCAACTCAGCTATTGACAATTTTAAAAAACATCAGCGTAAGCAGGGCGGATCTTGCAATACAGATTCTATTTTCAACAAATCAACCTCTCATGGAAAAGGAGATTGTCCCAGAAAAGTTACTAGCGATTTCGCTAAAAACTTTGAAGACATTTTTCCTAATTCGTACAAACCTTCTTGGAAAAAATAATGAAAGACTTCATCACTCAATACAACCTTGTGTTCTCATCAACTTCAAAAAAAACATTGCATAATGTTCATTTAAAACTCCTCGATTCAAAATTTCTAGTTTCTCCTAGTTTTAATTGCGGTTTTCATAAACAGCACTCTGTTTTTTCTTATGAAGTTTTACTATCTGTTAAAGAAAATTTAAATTTTGTTTTCAGCGATTACCTAAATCCTTTATTAGATGAATTCCCAAATGTAACTGCTAGTTCTGATTTTCTTAGCCCTTCTGGAAAAGGACTTCTCAATCCTGACCTGACAAAAAACTATATAACCTCTTATTAAATTATGATTGTTTTAAATTTCGCCTTAAATAAATTCATGCCTTTTATTTTAATTTCTTTTTTGAGTTTTTATAAAATGGGGTTCCAATGCGTTGAGCCTTACGCAATCTTCGGGTTAGCATTCTTTATTGCTCGTTTTAATTTTAAAGCTGGCTACTCAGTAGCTTACTGCGAGAAAAATAATATCAATTTAGATTGTGAATAATTTTAAAAATAAAATTTTAGATTTTTTTCGCCCCAAGTATTATATTATTTACCGCAATGGGAGTAAAGAGGTTAAAACTTATAAAGTTGGTTCGATAAATCTATACAATTCCTTCGGCAATAAAAACTCAAAGCGAAATAATATAGGCTTTAAGGCTTACTGTTACGGAAGGAAAGCAGTTCGATCTTTTCGTCATGACAGAATTGTATCCATTACAAAAAAATGAACAATTATAGAAAAATTTTCATCGATTGTGGGGCGCATCAACTAGAAGGAATTTCACAATTTGTGAACGATGGTATTGTTTCAAAAGATTTTGAAGTTTATATGTTTGAGCCAAACTCAGCTTGCGGCACATTTAACCGTGTTAAAAATTCGAAACTTCTCGAAAATATTCTAGTTAATTTTCATGAAAAAGCTGTTTGGGACGAAGATACTTTTTTAAATTTCAACCAAGAACATTTTAAAATATCTCGAAGCGGCTCACCTTCAGATGGTAAGTCGGACAGAGATGGTTGGGGTTCATCTGTTGCTGGTGAAATGCAGCATGGTGGATATTTAACCCAAATTAAAGTTCAAGCTTTTGATTTTAGTAATTTCATATCTAGGTTTAATGATAATGATTTAATTATATGTAAATTGGATGTGGAAGGTTCTGAGTATCGCGTTTTAAGACGACTTATATCCACGGGTGAAATTAAGAAAATAAATTCTTTATATGTTGAGTTTCACGCTCATTTTAAAAGAGATGAAAGCAGCGAATCAACAAGATCTTTAATCTCAGATATTGTATCTTCAGGAGTCCAACTATTCATAGGCGATGCTTTAGCTTCTTGGCAACCAGTAACAGTTTGGGATGACGTTAGCAAAATACATATTAGAGATTCTAAATAATTTTGTCATTCTTACTAGAAATTTCGCTTTTAGCGTGTATTATATGTCTGTTATATACAACTTACCTATTAAAACAAAAATCATTTAACGCAAAATCTTTTGAGGATCAAAAAAGTTTCCTAGAAGATCAATTAACCAATCAAAAAAAAGAATTTAATTCAAGAGAGTTATTATTAAATAAAACTATAGAAAATTTACAGTCCTCTTTCGATAGAGAGCAAATTTTTTTAGAAGAAAGAAAAAAAGAATTAAATCTTAAAGAAAAAAAATTATTATCAGACATTAGTGATCTAGAATTTAAACTTCTAGAAGAAACCGAAGGAAGAAAAAAAGTTTTATCTCAAAAAAAGAGTAGCGAAGTTAGATTAGGAACTATAGCTGAAACCCTAGCTCCTTTCTTAGATCAATTTGAATTCAATCCAGAACAATGCACTTTCCTAGGGAAGCCTATAGATTACATTTCATTCGGAGAAGAAGAAGTGACTATTATAGAAATTAAAAGCGGAAACAGTCAATTAAATCAAAACCAAAGAAGAATTAGAGATCAAATCAAAAACAATAAAGTTTCATGGAAAGAAATAAGAATAAAATAATTTAAACATTTAACAAATAAAATATATATGAAAATAAATATAAAATCATTACTGATAGCCTTCGGGCTCTTAACTAACGCCGCGCTAGCGGGGAACTCAGCTAAGATTGGATATGCTTCCGATTTTTTCTATAGAGGTGACCAAAAAGCTCTTGAATCTGTTCAATCTGCAGTTGATCTGGAAACTGCTCTTCTTGGGCTAGATGCCAAGCTTCACGCTTGCACCAATCAATCTATCGACGAAGGTGTAGATAGTTATCGTTTTGCTGCTGGTCTTGGGACTAGTGTAGCTGAAGGTTTACTTTCTATCTATGGCGGGTTCAATCATTTCGAAGATGTTGCTGGTGAAGCTTTATCTGAGGTTCAAGTCAGCTTATCAGTTGGAGTCTTAGGTAACCCTAGCGTTTCTGCCTATAAAGATACGAGTGATGACCTATATACTCTTGAAGGCTCTCTGTCTCATTCTCTTGATTTTTCTTTCGCTAACTTAGGTTTGCGCGGCTTAATCGGAAATACTGATGTGACTGAATCTGATAGTCGTACCTATTACAGTGTTGGGTCAGAGCTTGTCCGTCAAGTTGGCGCTGGTGTAGATATCGGGCTGTCGGTTGACCTTATTGATGCGGATGACATTGAGCGCGAATTTGTATTTGGTACAACTTTAGCTTTTAGCTTTTAATTTAACCCTAAAATAAAAACATGAAAAATACATTAGACACAATTAGCTGCGCCATTAAAGGAATTGCGGCAACATTACTCAGCGTCCTTGGACTCCTCGTGATTGTTCAAGCGGTATTCGGTCTATCTGCTCCTGTAGATGTTATCGGAAACCTTCAAGCTTTAGTAGGAGGCTTTGTTGGTCCAGAAACTGGATTCACTTCGTTTCTTACCCTCGTTCTTGTCGTAGCTTTATTAGCTAAAAATAGCGAGTGCTCTCAAAGCAAGTGCGATAATGGTAAGTAATACTAATCTCATCTTGTAAATTAATTAAAGGGGGCGAAAGCCCCCTTTTTTTTGATTTGTAATAACTTTATTTTATTATATTAATATGAATGTTTTAATTACAGGGTCTAAGGGTTTTATTGGTTCTAATTTAATATCTTTTTTAAAAAAACATCACTCTTCAGGTATTAAAGTTGACGGCTTTGATCAAGATCTCTCTCAAATTCCCAAGTATCCAGATTGCTCAAAATATGATTGGGTTATTCATCTAGGTGCTATTAGTAGTACTACGGAAAAAGATGTTAATAAAATATTAAAATATAATTTAGATTACAGCGTGAAACTAATGTCTTTATGCGAATCTCAAAATTGCAATTTTCAATATGCGAGTTCCGCCAGTGTCTATGGTAATACGGGGAATTTTTCAGAAAATGGACCAATTTACCCATTAAACGCTTATGCTTGGAGTAAATATCTTTTTGATAGACATGTTGCTAAAACCCAAAGTAATTCAAAAGTTTTAATTCAAGGGTTTCGCTATTTCAATGTTTACGGGAACAATGAAGAATTAAAAGGTGATCAAGCTTCCCCCGTGACAAAGTTTACTCAACAAGCTAAGTCCTCTAAAATTATTAAACTTTTTAAAAATAGTGATAATTATTTCCGAGATTTCGTGTGCGTGAAAGATATCTGCCTCGTACACTTATCAATGCTAAGTCAAAATGTTTCTGGAATCTTTAACGTTGGAACTGGCGCGCCTATTTCTTTTCAAGAAGTAGGGGATTTAATTTCAAAAAAATATAACGCAGATATAAACTATATCCCCATGCCAGAAAACCTTAAAGATCAATATCAGTCCTATACAAAATCTGACACTTCAAAACTTAAAAAATATTTTGATTTAAATTTTATGAGTGTTAAAGATTTTTTATTAAAACAATCTTGATTTAAAGTGTAATAATATCATTATGGAAGACGAATTTTATTTTTCAGGACCAAAAGATTATGATGAGCAAACTGATTCGTTCCGCATGGATCTTGAGAATTTAATTTATAGATACATTGATGAGTATGATATCAATACTATTACTATGATAGGAGCCTTACAAGAAAAAATTATAGAATTATCTAATGAGGGTAATATAGAGTTTGAATCTGACGAAGATCTCTTAGAATAAATAATATATTATTATAATAACATCGTTTGTAAAATATGAAAACTGAATTTGACATATGCGTTATAGGTGCGGGAATCGTTGGTCTCTCGACAGCCTATTCTTTGCGACAAAAATTTCCAACAAAAACGATAGCTGTAGTTGAAAAAGAACACTCCTTTTGCCTGCATCAAACTGGCAGGAATTCTGGAGTTATTCATTCTGGCATTTATTACAAGCCAGGTTCCAAGAAAGCTTTAAATTGTAGGTCTGGTAAAAAAATTCTTGAGCGGTTTTGCAATGATCAAGGTATTGATTTTGAACTATGCGGGAAGGTTATAGTAGCTACAAGTGAATCAGAAGTGCCTAAGCTTAAAGAGCTTTACTCGCGGGGTTTATCCAATAAAGTTAATTGTGAATTAATTTCAAAACAGAGATTGTTAGAATTAGAGCCAAATGCTGCTGGTATTGAAGCTATTCATGTGAAGGAGTGTGGTATCATCGATTATACATCTGTATGTAAAAAATTAACATCTTTAATTAAAAATTGTGAAAAAGATGATTTTATTTTTAATTTTAAAGCTAAAAAACTTTCGCAATTAAATGGTAATGATATTTTAATCGAGTCAAAATGCGGCAAATCAATCGTCGCTAAAAAAGTTATAAATTGCGCTGGCTTATATTCTGATAAAGTCGCAAAACTTTCAGGGCTCAAGCCTTCTTTAAAAATTATACCGTTTAAAGGTGAATATTTTAAATTAAAAAAAGAATCAGAATATTTATGTAAAAATTTAATTTACCCAGTCCCTGATCCAAAATTCCCTTTTTTAGGTGTTCATTTTACAAGGAGGGTGGATGGATCTGTAGAGTGTGGCCCTAACGCGGTTTTTTCTTTCGGTAAAGAATCTTACTCAAAATTTGATTTTAATTTAATTGAAACCTTAGATTCTATATTCTATCCAGGCTTCATAAAGATGGCTTCTCAGCACTGGAAAATGGGTTTAGGAGAAATGTATAGATCTTTTAACAAGCAAGCTTTTACGAAAGCTCTCCAAAAACTTGTTCCATCAATTGAGTCTAATGATATAGATGCATCCCCCTCTGGAATAAGAGCTCAAGCAATCGACTCTTCTGGTAATTTAATTGATGATTTTGTTATTGAAACTGAAGGTTCTATGGTAAACGTCTGCAATGCGCCTTCGCCAGCCGCCACTTCTTGCTTTAGTATCGGAAATGAAATTTCTTCAAAAATCAATTTTTAAAAAAAAAATATTCAACAATCAATCTTTCAGTGGACTATAAATATGAAAAAAAATAAAATTAAAAAATGCCTAGTTACAGGCGGAGCGGGCTTCATTGGCTCGCATGTAGTTGAACAATTACTTGATCTAAATTATCAAGTCGTTGTCGTGGATAACGAATCTTCTGATGCTAATGAAGTTTTTAATTGGCGTAGTGATACGGAAAACCAAAAACTCGAATATTCTCCCGTTCATTAAAATGGAGATTTTACAAGATGTTAAATTTTGGGTAAAGCCTGCTCGAGGAAACTTGTTTCAAGGTTATGAATTAAATCACTCTATTTTAAGTGAATATATTCATGAAAATATTTTGTGGTTCCCAAAATCTACATGTGATCGAAGAGAAATTTTAATCGGCGATTTGGGAATCACCTGGGCCGAAGCTATTGCGCACAATAAAACAGGTGCCCCAAATATGGTTGAAATTAATAAAGGTGATAAAAAATTATTTCTCTACGACCATTTTGGATCGGAAAAAGAAGTGTTTCCTAAAGGTCAAGACCATGCACCCGAATGGAGACCTCTAAATTTAGAAGTTTTTTTATCAAAAAATCCTTCAGCTGGCTTGTCTATCCATTCAACTTCCTTAGATTGTTTTGATTTTGTTGATTTAAATACTTTGACGAAAATTACACCTAGCTCAGATTGGTTAATGAGCGTAAAACCTTCAATCACAGCTTTTTGGGATCGCCTTTTGCGTAAAAATTTTATTCCAAATTTTACTAGAGATATAACTGCCCCCCCTGAAGGTGTTATATTTATTCCTCATTTAGGTCTCGGAGATATGATTATTTGTTTTGGCGCAATCCAACATCTTTCAGAAAATTTCAACAAAGTTTTAGTTCCTTGCCACGCTCATAATAAAGAACAGCTTGACTATGCTTTTCAAAAAAATCCTAAAGTTGAATTTCACTCTGTCTCAACACCGCACTGGCGCACTGGAATGCTTAATCTTGTAAAACAATTTTCTACTTTTCGACCAATGGTTTCTGGTCAAGAAAATTCTATGGTTATGATTAATCATAATTTTGCGCCATCTTTTTATCATTTTTGGCAACTTAGCTACAGCTTATCCTTAACTAAATTTCGTTTACCTGAATTCGACGAAAGGCAAGACATACTAGCTGACCACCTTAAAAAAATATATAATATTTCTGGAGATTATTCAATTTGTAGCGCTGAATGGTCTAGAAATAAAGAGCCCGTTGATCTTCTTTCCGTTAATTTAAAGGGTCATGAATGCAAACATCCACTTATTTACATAAAACAGTCAGAAAATATATTTAATAATATGTTTTTATTAAAAAAACTTGTGCTTGGAGCGAAACAGGTTTTCTATATTGATAGTGCTTTTGCTCATTTCCTAGAACGCATTAACTATCAAGGCGAAGCTTATCTAGTTCGATCCCTAAAAGGTAAACCTTATCCGTTTTTATCTGAAGTTTGGCGGACAGAAACTAGTTTTCCTAAAATTCCTATTAGTGATTGGCCTAAAAATCTTCTCAATTGCACAGTAATTTAATTTTTTTTGTGTGTATTTATAATTAATGAATAATCCTCACATTCCCCGTTTCAATGCTACTGATTTAAGTATTATTTTTTTCGCGGCTTATCGCTTAAAATCTATAGATTTATTAATTGATCTTTTCGATGAAAATGCTCTTTACAGAGACAACTTTCACAAGTTAGGTGGAAAAACAAATTTAAAATTATTTTTCGAATCTTTTTTTGCAGAAGATTTTACTCTTAAAAGTAAAGAAATTAAGCATTGGGAAGATGACGCTTTAATTGATTTCGATATTGATCTTGGAAATCATTCGTTTCCTGGGCAAATTTTACTTAATTTTAATGAGAATAACAAAGTTACTCTCATGTGGGTAAATTTTTCTTAAAACATGGATATCTCTAAAAAGTATTATTCTATTGGCAAATTGCAAACTTTTGAATATAAAAAGTTATATCTTAAAGATGCAGTTTATTATAATGGCTCATTTTACGCATCTAAAGACCAGCTTGATAATTTTGATATGGATGGCCCCGCATTATCCCAATGGGCTTTACCAGTTCTCCCACTCGACCATCATACTTTGCCTAAACATATTGATCCCGCGAAATTACCTTATTTAACTTTAAATAATAAAAATGTCCCCGTTGTCAATCAACATCTCCACGACGCTATCCTGCACAATCTCTGGGATGCTATGTACGGTTCTTGGTATAATATTTTCCATTCTTTAAGGGAAAAAAGTTTCGACGACTATATTCCCGTAAGTATTGCTGCATCAAATCCCAAGTGGGGCGTGGGACGCAACCACCAAATAATCAGTCAATTTAGTGGCTCAATTGTTCGGAACAGGCATACATTTAAACAATGCTTTAGCGGAGAAGCGGTAAAGATTGAATATCTCTTCCCAGTTATTGCTCCTGCTAACGCTAATGTGTCCTGTGCGATAGCAGGTTCTAACGACGTTTTATATCCAAAATATCAAGCTGGAATGGGCAGAGGTTTTTTAGAGGCTGGAGCTGAAGATCCTGTTGATATTTTTATTGAAAGAATGTTTAAGAGGTATAATATAAATAGAAATCGATCTGTTGTTGATTTAAATAAAATTCTTTATATTAAAAATAAACGCCCTTTTCATGGTATTGAAAATTTATTCAGCAAACTTAATGAAAAATATAAAAATAAGTTTATTTTTGAAATCATAGATTATAATGACTATTTAATGCCTTTGCACATTGATGAAAATTTGTTCCCAATTGGCAGTAACAGCACATCTTGGATAAGGAATGGAATTCCTATGACTAATGATTTCGGGAAACAGCTTAACCTCATAAATCAAGCTCGCGTGATAATAGCTGGTTCTGGAACAGCGAGGTGTCGCAATTTTTTCATGCCCCATGGAGGCATTGAAATCTGTTTGCATGAACACGTTCATGGCAACAACACTCTTCAACTAAGAGAAGATTGTAAATTTTCCTCTATAAGCAAATATATCAAAATGATTGATGTTTTAGGTTATTCAGAGCAAGAAAATTTAACTAAAAGCATTCCATCTAACCTAGAAAAGTTAATTGATGACGCCCTTCTTTCTCAGCCATTCTCAACGCCAATAAATATTGAAGACAATTTTCACCCTTATGTTCGCAAAGCTTGGAAAGATGTTGATAATCTAAATACTAAATACAGTCATCTAGATCTTAATATAGCTACTCCTCTAGCCGTTACTTGTGAATAAAAATTTAAAAATTTTATTGCCAATTATGTCCTGGAAGCCCTCCCTTTCTGTGGGCACAAGTTTTGGAAACAATAGTGAATTACTCGAAGCTTCTGTGAAAAAAACTTGGCTTTCTAAACCTCACCCTAATTTTAATCATTTTTTCTTTTATGGAGGTCTTGGTGAAGATAAATTTCTAGAAGAAGAAAGAGAGCTTTATTTAGATTGTCCAGATGGACCTACTGGCGCTTATCAAACCGCTACAAAAACCGTTAAAATGTTCGAGTTTGCATTAAATAATTTTGACTTTGATTTCTTGTTTCGGGTAAATATAACGCCTTATCTTCACTTAGACAATTTATATGCAATCTTTTCAAATTTACCAAAAAATAATATCTATGGAGGTTGTTTTGGCACCAGGAATTATGCGCACGGTCTAGGGTTTGCTTTAAGTAGAGATATGGTAGAATTAATTGTTTCAAATCCATCTAATTTTCCACATTCTAATTCGATGGATGATAATTGGTATGGCTGGTTTATGGAGCATTATAAAATCCCCAAAACTCAATTTGCCCCTCCTATTTTTGCATTCCCTGATCTAATTAGTCCTGGCTTAAATCAAGATCGAGAACATATAACCAACTGGAGGCAAGGAGACCATCCTTTCTCCATGCACTCTCGCACTGGTCACTTAAGTTTTAAAGATTGCTGGTTAATGCGAACTTCAGTTAGTAAACATCGTGAAGGTACTTTAACTTCTATTGCTAGACAAGAATTATTACACGAACTTTTTAAATCTTAAAAATTACGATGAGTTTACCTAAAAATGAATTTCCCTTTGAGCAAATTATCCTAATTCCTATTGGTGGCATTGGTAATCGCTTTCAATTAAATAATTACGAAGAGCCAAAAGCGTTAATAAAAGTCTTCGGGGAGTCTATTCTTGTTCATTTAATTAATAATTTAAAAATTAATAAAGAAACCTTGGTCTGTATTACGTATCACAAAATGCATGAAAAATACAGGCTTGAAGACACCTTTAGAAAAGAATTCCCTGAAATCAATTTTTCCTTTAAATGTTTAAGCGAGCCTACAAGAGGAGCTGCTGAAACTATAAATCTTACTTTAAAAAGTTTGCCTCTTGATTACGATCTTCCTATTATTTGCCTCGATTCGGACAATTTTTACACAGAAAATATCATCAAAAAATGGAATCATAAAAATAAAATTTTCTATTTTCAAGATTTAAGTTCTAGCTGCGCACACTCTTATATATTAAAAGATAAAAACTATCGTGTATTAGATTTGCAAGAAAAAAATAGAATTTCTGATTTTGCTTGTTGCGGAGCTTATGGGTTTGCTTCCTATCAACAGCTTTTGAGTTATACGCAAATCGCATTAGACAACAATTTAAAATCTAATAATGAATTTTATACATCTGTTTGCATAAAACTAATGGTTGATGATGAAATACCTTTTACAGCAAGCTTAGTTGGCAAAAACAATTATCATCCTTTAGGTACTCCTCTCCTATTGAGACAGTTTTGCAACAATTACCCGAAAGTTTCGTCTATAGATGGAACTGTCAATATGAAAGTTTTAAAATTTTGCTTTGACCTTGATAATACATTAGTATCTTACCCACAAGTTCCAAATGATTATTCTACCGTTCTACCTATACAAAAAAACATTAACTTCTTAAAATATTTAAAAAGTTTTGGTCACAAAATTATTATTCATACTGCTCGCAGAATGAAAACTCATAAAAGTAATTTAGGTGCGGTGAACGCTGACATCGGGAAAGTGACATTTGAGACCTTAGATAAATTCGACATACCTTACGATGAAATATATTTCGGTAAACCTCATGCAGATTTCTATATCGATGATAACGCTATTTCAGCTTTCTCTAATCTAGAAAAGAAAACTGGCTTCTATCAAGATTCTATAAAACCTAGGGACTTTAATGTTTTAGAAAAATCTTCTCTTGAAATTTACACTAAAAAATCTACTGATTTATCTGGTGAAATTTATTTTTACTCGAATATCCCCCCTCAAGTTAAAGACATGTTCCCTCTTTTTATTGATTATGACATTAATAAAACTTGGTATTCTATAGAAAAAACGGGGGGATTAACCGTCTCAAATTTATATGTATCCGAATTACTCAAACCAAACAACTTAAGAGCTGTAATGGAATCCATTATGAGATTACAAAAAATTACTCCTAATAATTCCACAATAAATATATATCAAAATTATAAAACAAAATTAAAAGAAAGATATGAAAGTTATGATTATACTAGGTTTAATAATTCCGCTCAAGTTTATGATGCGATATGTAAACAATTAGACTTCTACGAATCTAAAAATTTGGGGAGAATTAGTTGTATTCACGGAGATCCAGTTTTTTCAAATATTTTAATCAATGAAAATCATAAAATAAAATTTATTGATATGCGAGGAAAACTAGGGGATACCCTTACAATATATGGTGACTATCTATATGATTGGGCAAAAATTTATCAATCTTTATTGGGTTATGATGAAATTTTATTAAATAAATCTGTTAATGCTGATTACAAAAACGCAATGCTTAATGAGTTTAAAGAAATCTTCTTATCTTGGTTTTCTGAAGAAGATTTTAATCACTTAAAAGTCATTACAAATAGCTTTTTATTCAGTTTAATACCCTTACATGATAATGAAAATTGTATTCATTATTATAATTTAATACAACTCGAACAATAAAAACTAATAATTTTACTTTTAAATGAAAATAATTAAGAGAAAACATTGCGAAATGACAGGTTCAAAAAACTTAGAACACCTTTACACTTTCAAGAATTTCCCTGTGTACATGGGTTGTACATTACAGGATGAAACAACCGATAAAAAATTTGATATGTCATGGGAAATATCAAAAGAAAGTGGGATTATTCAATTGTCAGAATTATTACCACTTGAGGTTTTGTATCCTGAATCTCATGGTTCAGGATGTATCGGGGGTCTATGGGACGAACATCATAGAAACTTTGCGTCATTCATTCATAAATATAATCCAAGTAGCATCCTGGAAATCGGTGGTGCTCATGGAATTCTCTCAAAAGTATATCATGATTTTCAAGAAGTTGATTGGACAATAATAGAACCTAATCCAACTCCACTACCTGGCGTCAAAGCAAAGTTTCTAAAGACTTTTTTTGATGATAGTTTTAAATTTGAAGATCACTATGATACAATAGTACACTCGCATGTCTTCGAACACATTTATTACCCTAGTAAATTTGTTGAGCACCTTTCAAATTTCATTGGACAACAAAAAACTCTCTTATTTAGTATTCCTAATCTAAGGAAAATGTTAAAAAATCGCTTTACTAATGCACTAAATTTTGAACATACAGTGTACTTATCTGAAGAATATGTCGATATAATATTAAATAAATTTAATTTTGAAATCTTAGAAAAAGTCTATTTTAGAGACGATCACAGTATATTTTACGCTTGCAAAAAAGTTGATTTTCTCGAATCAAAACAATATTACGAAGGATTCTATCAAAATAACAAAAAACTTTTTTTCGATTACATACAATATCACAAAGATATTGTTTATCAAATAAACAGTAAAATTAAGGATTATAAAGATGGTGTTTTCATTTTTGGAGCACACATTTTCACCCAATACCTCCTTGCGTTCGGAGTTAGGGAAAAAAACATAATTAATATTTTAGATAACGATACTGCCAAGCAAAATAAAAGACTCTACGGCACATCACTCTATGTTGAATCACCCAAGGTTTTAAATAATTATAAAAAACCAATGGTCATATTAAAAGCAGGTTTTTATGATGAAGAAATAAAAGCAGACATTCTAAATAATATAAATTCTGAAACTATCTTTATATAAAATTTAATTAATAATTTCCTTGACTCTTGTTTTATATAATGCTATGATTACATCATGCATTACCCAAACACTAAGAAGAATGTAAGTAAAATCCTAAACAGGAGAAATGATGGATACAATACCATTATATGCAATGCGCCATGCCAAAGCGGTAAAGAGATTAACAATAATGTTTTTTGTGAACAATGAAAATAAATAAAAAACTAAAAAACGTAGAGTTTGAATATGACGAAGAAACCAAAAAGTTTCTAATAATAGATGGTGAAGGTGGGGGTTCTATCGAATTAAATAAAGTTTATGCTTTTGCGTTTATGCGCTTTGTTGTTCGCATGGCTCAAAGAAATTGGTTGAGAAACAAAAAAAACCCCGATAGACAAGGTGAGCATGCGGCACGATATGAAGATCAATTAGAAATGTTTTAATAATTAATTAATATACTTAACATGAAACATGTAAATATAAACAAAAGCTCACAATTAATATATGCGGGGACAGATGAAGAATTTTTTTGGGTCAAAAATGACCTACCTGTAGAGGAAGGCGTTGCGGTAGGTTATGAAGTGGAAAAGGAAGAGACGCTCTTTGATAGCTATAGTATAGATCTAGTTTTATTTGAGGATATTTACCATGAGTTTAAAGAAGTATTCTAGTCCTAAACTTTTTGAATTTAGAATTAAATACAATGCTGGAGCTGGTCATTCCGCAAATGATAGTTATCATTACTACACAGCGGAAAGCGCTAAAGACGCTTTTGAGTATCATTGCTCAATGATGAAAAAACATAACTATAGAAGTCAGACTATTTCTGTAGAGAAAAAAGATGTGTATAGAATTCTCGCTGGCATACCGCCTAGATGGATTGATGAAAGTGAGGTTATTCATAATGCTTAATAAAGAAAGATTCTTTTGGGTAGCTGCGGTTATTTTTCTAGTTTTGAATTATTCAAATCAATCTAATAAAATTTTAGATTTGGAAATTGCAGTCGCTCATAATACAGACTTTGAAACTCTTAATTTGAAGAGGCGAGTTTTTTATAAAATGTTACTAGATTCTACTAACGAGCAAAACAAACCCAAGGGGCAATATGGCAAATCATTAATCAAAAGTCTAGAGAATGAAAATTAATTCCACTCAAATAATTTATTCTGAACATGATTATGACGAGTGTTTTGAGTTTATTGATGGCTCTGGGAGAGTTCCAGAAGGAGATGCTGTAGGGTTCTTGATTCGTTTATTCCCCGATGATAAAACTCCTGCTAAGTTAGTACTATTTCAGGATATTTGCTACTGCCAAAACGATCACAGGTATTGGAATAATTTAGATTTAGAAAATGATGTCGATAGATTAGTTTTACCATGATAGCATTTAACAAAGATTATAAGAACGATAAAGATAATGAATATTCTCTCAAAAAACTTGAAGACATTTTGTTTAAAATCTATCAAGAAGATTTAACCGATGAAAGTATTGAAGACGCAAATCTTTCAGAGCTTCTTGAAATTGTTTATTTTCATTTATTTACGGAAAACTATACAAATATAAATTTATCAATAATTAAAAATAAAAATAATTCTCTACAAATAGAGGTTAATGATCTCAAATGAAAGATATAATTAATAAAGAGTTAAATTACTCTAAAAAAATAGAACTTATCAAGCCTTTTTTGTTTAAGTTCATCTCGCCCAGAATTTACAACAATGAAGACGCGAAAGATGTTTTGCAAAACACTCTCTTAATCTTAATTCAAAATAAAATAAATTATAATCCTAAGAAGAGTTTTTATAGTTGGGCGTTTACAATTTGCCATTTTCAAATTAAAAAGTTCCTTAGCCAGAAAAAACGCAACAGAGAAGATAATGCTGATTTTGTTGGAGACTTAGGTTGTGACGGTAAACTTTGCCCTAAATCTATTCTGCAAAGCAAAGAAGATAGTTTTGTTAAAAAAAATATTATATCACGGATAAAATCTAAATTCTTAACACCTAGAGAGTTGGAGTTTTACCTTCTTTTTGAAAATGGCGAAGATAGGCTTTCCATTATGTCTTTAATGAATATTAAAAAATGTAGTTATTATCAATATAGAAATAGAGTTATTAATCGTTTTAAAAAAAATTTACATTTAGCTTCGAGTGGATAGAAAACTAAACAATGTTCCTAGAAAAGACTCCATTCTTAAGTTGAGGGGTGAAGGCAAAAGTTACAATGAAATTTCAAAAATTTTAGGATGCTCGAAGTCTACTATAGCTTATCATTGCGATGGCGGTAAGGAGAAAAAAAGAGTTCAAGAATTAACGAGGAGGCGTAAAAAAATTTGCAGAAAAGTTTCGGGGTTTAAATCTAGATGTTCTAGCTCTAATTACCATATTTTATTAAAGAATAAAGTTGGTAATTTCAAAAAAAAGATTTCTTCAAGTTCGAAAAGCCACTCCATTGTTAACAATGTTTCTGTTAATTATTCTTGTCAAGATGTTATAGATAAGATAGGAGAAAACCCTATATGCTATCTAACAGGAACGCCTATTAACTTAAACCAACCTGAAACTTATAATCTTGATCATGTAATACCCACTGCTAAAGGAGGCTCGAATAATTTAGATAATCTTCAAATATGCCTTAAGGAAGCAAATTCTGCTAAAGGGCAATTGAGTTGTGAAGAGCTTTATGATTTGTGCGAAAAAATTTTACGCTGGAAAAGTAAAAAAAAATAGAAAATTAAAGCTTTATATATATTATATAGCTATATACAATTTAAAATTATGAATGAAGAACAACAAAATATACTTAAAAATTTCACGAACTTAGATGAAGACTTGATTGAAAGTCAATTTAAAGCGGATTTTGAAATACTCCGAGAAGCTTGGGGTATTGAAATCAGTAAGCCTGGATGCACGCAATGTATTAAAAATGGAGCTATTCATAAATACAATCAAATTGCTACCAACATGATTAGTCATGGCTTATCTATTGAAGAATCCAAGCATGTCCTTGATAAGAGAAATGATTTAAATAAAAAACACCAAGAGGTGGCTCAAGAAATCGATCAGGAAATTAATGCTGCAATTGAAGAGCTTAAAAGCTCTAAAACTAATTCGTGAACAACTTAAAGTACTTTACCGCTGCTTGGTGCGGACCTTGCAGGTCTTTTAAACCTACTATCGAAGAGTTAAAAAGTGAAGGTGAAAACATTGATATTATTGATATTGATGACAACCGATCTTTAGCTTCTGAGTATGAAATAATGTCCGTGCCAACTTTAGTTTTTGAAAGATCGGGTAAAACTTACGCGAGAACATCTGGTGGGCTTCCGAAATCAGAAATTAAAAAAGCCTTAAATTGGAATCCTGAGTAATTTTCCCTTGACTTCTTGCGTTATGTTTTATATTGTATTGTTATATGAAAAACACCTATATAAAAATAACAGACTTATGGCTCAATGGTAATTACGCTTCTGCTAGCGAAGCTATAAATAAAGAAGACTGGAGTAGTAAAGATTTTGCTAAATTTTGCGCTTACTTCGCTAAGTATTGCGGCTTAAAAGAGCTTAATATTTTGTGGAAATTTTTATAATTAATCTAGCCACCTTAGCTCAGTTGGTAGAGCGCCTCACTTGTAATGAGGATGTCGTCGGTTCGACCCCGACAGGTGGCTCCACTCGCATCTTTAATCGTGAGTAGGCTTGAACTAGCTTGGGATTCTTTTAGTTTTTACTCTAAAGAAGTCTTAAATTTTGAACCTTCCTATCAAACTTATCATTTTGTTCTGGATTCTTATTTAAATAACGAATTGCATTTAAGCGTTTCTGAGAAAAAAAACTTACATCAAAACCTTAGCGAGTCTATCAACTCTCTTTATAATTTGTATTACAAACAAATACATTCTTTAGATGAAATCCAGAAAGCTTCATTGAGCGAAAACGTCTCGGGTGAGAATGGGCATTTACTCGATTTTGATTCCGACTCTCTATCAACTTTAAAAGGCTTAACTTTAGACTTGATTTCGCAATTAGAGATTGATAAGAATAATATTCAAACGTTATTAATGTAGAAATGAATGCTAGCGAATTAAGGTTTAAAAACATGTGCTTGGGAAAAAAATTTCAAATATCTAAAGCTACAAAAAATCAAGATATTTATGAACATTGGGATTTTAAAGTGAACAAATCTCTGGTAGATGTCAAAGGGCTTAAAAAAGTTTCTCGTTCTGATGGCAATTATAATCACGATATAGCTTGGCTTGAAATTCAGAATGTTCGAGGTAACCTTGGGTGGCTAAAGGGTAAAGCTGACTTCATAGCATTTGAGCAAAAAGATTATTTTTTAATAGTGGAAAGGGATAGCTTGCTTAATTGGTTGAGAAAAAAAATTACGAATGTTAATTTTGTCACCTCTTCTCGTTTAGCTCTCTATAGATTATACCAAAGATCGGGTAGGAAAGATATTATTTCTATGGTAAAAATCTCAGATTTTAAAAAAGAAATTAAATATTGGAGATTGTTTTAGTGTATCCATTATTATGGATCATAAGCACCTTTTAGTTAATTCGACATTTAAATCAACTCCTTTTCGCAACCCTACCTTTACAAGTGATTGGATAAGAGATTTAGTCGATTTGATTGATATGAAAATTTTATATGCACCTAGATCAGTGAGGTGTGATAAAAAAGGTAATGAAGGAATTAGCTCGTTTTGTTTAATAACTACTAGTCATATTGCTTTGCATTCTTGGGAGAAAACAGACCCGAATTTAGTTCAATTGGATATTTATAGTTGCAAGCCTTTTGACCATTTTCTAGTTTTGGAAGAGTTTAAGAAGTTTGAGCCTATTAGCCTTGGGTGTAAATATCTAGATAGATCTTTATCAGCTACAGAAGGTTGGATTATAGGTGATGAAACCAAATACTGATATCCAAATTTATTTTCGACATTATTCTGGGGCGATTACTCAATATGATTATATGTTTTTTGACTGCATGGCTGAAGTACCATTAGAAGAAGAGGATTTAGCTTTACAAGAAGGCTGGTTACCTGACGACTACTTCATCCCAAATAATGGCGACAAAAACCATTGGTATCAAGCTAGACAAACCAGGATAAATTTAAAAAAGTTTGAAGATAGTAAAAGCGCAAAAAAGACTAGAAAAAAATGCAATAATATTGAAATAAAGGCTTATAAAGCTCAAGAGGTAAATTTAGACGTGTTAACTAATATATTTGATAAATATATAGAATATAAAAATTTTAAACCTTGGAGTTTAGCTCCTTTAATTAAATTAGAGAAAGAGCGTAAATTCTTTTTGGTTTACCACTCTACTTCTTCTGAAAAAGGCGGCTGGCATACTCCAATAGCTTTTACTTACATGAGGGATGTCGGTAGTAATAGCGTATTCTCCACTCAATTCGCTTGGGATTATTCAGAACCAAAATTATATTTAGGCAAATATGCAAATCTCGCTGAGATAGATTATTGTATAAAAAACAATAAAGATTATATGTATATGGGAATGGGTTACGAAAATTGTTGTATTTATAAATCTGACTACAAAGGGTTTGAATTCTGGACTGGGCAAGATTGGTCTGATGATATTGAACACTACAAATTTTTATGCGAAAGAGATTCTAAAATTACTAAAACAAGTGATTTAGATAAAATAAAACGATATGACGACAAAAATTATTTTAAATAAATATTGATTTCTAAATGTAAATTTTTATAATATATTATATGAATAATAGCAATAAATTATCAAACGAAATTAATAGCTTTAAACAAATTTGGAAGGGGGGTTTCAAAACAGGGTACACCCCAAAAAGAAATCAAAAAGGACTGGAAGACTACCTATCAAATGGTTTAGTGGGAAAAACATGCTTAGAGATAGGTTGTGGGCGGGGGCAATGGAGTAAATTCATATACGATCAAAATATATTTGATAAAATATATTGCGTTGACGTATTGTCTGCTGAACACAACAATTTCTGGGGCTATGTTGGAGAAGATAAAAAAGATAAGATTGAATATATTCAGGTAGACGATTTTTCATTAAATAACATCCCCGATAATTCAATAGATTATGTTTTTTCCTATGATGTCTTTTGTCATATTTCTTATTCAGGTCAAAAAGAATACATATCTACATTAACAAAAAAATGTAAAACATCTTGCATTTTAAATATAATGTATGCAGATGCCGAAAAATATTTAAATAATGAGCCAGAAAACAAGTGGTTTATAAAAGGTTATTTACCAAATAAGGCAGAAGGCATAAATTCTGATGAAGACTTAATTAAGTTGGCTCTATTAGATAAAGATGGTGAACATATTACAGGTCGTTGGTATTGGGTAGGAATACAAAATTTTAACAATCTTATTAAAGAATATGGTTTTAAAATTTTAAGTGAAGATTTAAATATTGACAAAACAAATCCAATAACTTTATTTTTAAAGTGAAATTATTTTAATCATAATAAATGAAAGAATATATTGAAAGAGCTGGAGACTACATAGAAACTAATAAATTTTCTTATATTGTTCGGGATTCTGCTAACGCCAGCATCATTTTTTGCAAAACTGACCCCCTTCTTCAAGAGTTTGATCGACTAAAAAATTTGAACAAAAAAATAATTTTACTGACGGGTAATTCTGATTACCCAATCACAGAAAATCATGTTCGTCAAGCTCCTAAAAATTTAGTTCGGCTTTATGGGCAAAATGTATTATGTAATGATAATCGCTTTGTCCCAGTTCCAATGGGTTTAGAAAGCAGTGTAATTTGTCGTAGAGGATTTGATCACGGAGTTTACTATGATAGATCAAAAGAATTGCAAGATCTATTAATTACACATACTGACGAAGATAAAAATATTAATCGAGCTGAAAATTTAATTTATTCTAATTTCACCATTAGAACAAACCCTATTCACAGGCAAGCTGTTCATGATTTTGCGCAAAATGTTGATTTTATAACCTCTGGTGAGAGAAAATCTACTCCTGATTTTCATCAATCAATTCTAGATCATAAAATTACTTTATGCCCTGCGGGTAATGGTCTTGATACTCATCGATTATGGGAAGTTTTATACTTAAACAGAGTTCCTCTTACAATTTTTGCAGATCAAAAATCTTGGCAAGGTTCGAGCGATATTTTGCCAAATAATAAGGAATATGCTATTTATAAAAAACTATACTCCCAATTACCAATTATTATGCTTGATCGCATAGAAGATCTTCAAAATAAAAATCTTATTGAAAACTTATATAATGAAGTTAAAGATAGACCCGCCAATTTAGCATATTTTTCAAATTGGCAAAAAATTATTCATGATGATTTTAATAATCATATTTAATTTTAAATTGTGATAAAAGATTATATTGATTATATTTCATTAAAAAGAAAAGAGCTTGGAGATCACTCAATTTGCCCCTTCGCTAAAACTTTTTTAGATAAAATAAAAATAATTGAATCCACTAATTTTATGGCAGATGCATTTGATTGCATACAAAATAAAAATCATCCAATGTTGTATTTAATTTATGGTGACTCAAAACAATTTGATAAAAAATGGCTAGAAGAATTTTGCAACGATCACCAGCAGTTTGCAAAAATAAATGACCTGTGGTTAATATGGGATCACCCCGATCAAATAAACAAAATAAATGGAATAGAGACAAACAATAAAGAGTATGCGATTTTGATGATTCAAAGATTATCTGAATTGAATGAGTATTCTAAACGATTACATAATACAAACTATTACAGTTTTTGGGATAAAGATTATTATAATAAAATAGTTCAAGATCGAACAAATCACTAGAAATCTAAACTTCTATATGTAATATATATTCATGAAAAAATATGACCAAATAAATCAAAAGCTTCTAAAATCTTTGCCCAACCCAAGCGCTAATTCTTATGAAATAAAAGTAAAAATCCCCGAATTTACTTTCCTTGGGGTCAAAAATCAACCCGATTTTGCAAATGCTTATATTAGTTTTTACCCTAAAAATAAAATTATTGAGTTAAAAAGTTTAAAAGAATATGTCTATAATTTGAGAGATATTGTTGTATCCTACGAAAGGCTAATTAATATATTTTTTGATCATCTTGATGATGTTTATGAACCCGATAGATTAAGACTAACAATGATTTTTAATCCTCGTGGAGGAATTTCTTCAAAATTAACTATTGATTCTGATTGGTATATTCGTGGAGGAGATGAAAAATATAAAGATTGGACGAGTCACTCTGAAGAGTGGAGCGTTAATATGTGAATTAAATAATTAATTTATTTTAAATAAAGTTTAAATTCGATTTTTTAAAAAAACAAATAATGCGAGAAATTCAAAATGAAAACGGGAATTACATTTAGTACATTTGATTTACTTCATGCAGGGCATATTGCTATGTTAGCTGAAGCAAAATCTGTTTGTGATTATTTAGTTTGTGGACTTCATGTTGATCCACAAGTTGAGCGACCAAATAAAAATAAACCTATACAAAGTGTCGTTGAGCGTTATATTCAATTATCTTCGGTGCAATATGTTGATGAAGTGATTCCATATAATCTTGAAAAAGATTTGCATGATATTTTATTGACCTATCCCATTAATGTTAGAATTATTGGCTCGGATTATAAAGATACTGAATTTTCAGGTAAAGATATTTGCTTAACAAAAGGTATAGAGATTTACTACAATAAGCGCTCGCATAACTTTTCAAGCACAGAATTGAGAAAAAGAATACGACAAGCAGAAAATGACAAACAAAATGAGCGCAAAAACTAAATTTGTAGAAAAAAGATGGGGGCATGAAATATGGTTCGCAAATAATGAAGAAGAAAATTACTGCGGGAAAGAATTATTTATTAAAGAAGAGCGCCATACATCTATGCACTTTCATCTCGAAAAACATGAGGTATTTTATATACTAGAGGGGCAACTCGCTCTTGAGCTAATCGATACTAAAATTGGTCAATCAAGCTGCATCATCTTAAATAAGGGCGATAAATATGAAATAAAGCAAGGTCAACCTCACCAACTTATTGCTCACAATGGATCGGTGAAATTGATTGAAGCGAGTACGTTTCATAAAAATTCAGACTCTTATAGAGTATATGATGAGCTGAGATAGATTTAATTAATTAAAAATTACGAAATTCCCATTGAGGTTCTTGCTCGTCCCTCTCGTTTAAATAATTAATAATCATTTCTTTTATAGCTTGACCTTCTACAGAATTTATTATATACTCATTTAACGAGCTGTTTTTTTGTTTTGCCCATTCGCTCCATTGTTTAAACATTTCTTCAGTTATTTCAATGCGGACTTCCTTTTTCATGTGTAATATATACACATACAATAATGAAAAAACTTTATTTAATTTGGGCTAGAACTTTAGATCATCGAGTCGGCAAAACTGATAAAGATGAACCCAATACTCCAATCCTTTCGCTTAGAGAGGCTAGTTTTAGCTTGATCTTGAGAACGATTATAGTCGTTGTAAATATAACAACTTGTTTTTTTATAATGGCAAATATAATCAAAAATTGGTAATGAGCAAAAAAGAATTACCCGATAGTTATGTACCAAATGCTTATGCCCTACCTTATGCAAGTAATCTATCTGCACCTGTAATTAAGCCCGATCATAGTCTCGGTGGATGGAAGATTGGAGCGGTTCACTCTGCAAATAAACACTATGAAGAGCGATTTAATAAATTAAAAAAAGAATTTGAAGAATTAGCTGAAGATTTTAAATGGAACGAAGTAATATTTAATGCTGAAATGAAAATGAAACCTGTTATCGGTAACATATATCACTTGTACCAAAAAGATAATAAAAAATACTTCATGAGTTTATTCGCTCCAAACGAATGTACTTGGGGAGATCAACATGAAGGTAGTTTTAGATTGAATTACGACAATCGATGGGAAATTATAAATAACTCTTAACAATAGAGAATTTACCCAAATCAAAGAAAATACAAAACGCTATTGACATTCTAAATTTCTTATTATAATATTAATTTATTATGAAAAGAGGAAGACCAAAAGGACATAGCCCATATACAGAAATTAGCTACGAAGACCTAAGTGATTGGGTTGGATGTAAAACGAAAATCCCTGTTTCTAAAAAATGGTTGCAGGTATTGATGGGGAATGAAATGGAAGATGATATTCCTCTTGACAAAATCCCTAAAGAGGATAATGTTGAAGATATTGACTCGAAAATAGAATATACTTTAACCAAATTTGATGATGAAAAATAATTATTTTAAAGGATTAGTAGGACAAGATGCAGTAAAGAAAAAGCTTTCTTTTTATTTAGATGCTTTTAACAAGACTTCTCAATGCCCTTTCCTTCTAATGTCTGGAGCTAAAGGTTTGGGTAAAACAGAGTTCGCTAAAGCGTTTGCTAAAAATTTATACAATCGAGATGGGGACAAAAGATCCTTCCTAGAACTTAATTGCTCTACAATTAAAAACAATGAGCAATTTTTTGAACAAATCTTTCTCCCTCTTATTGCTGATAATGAGATCACCATCTTGTTTGATGAATGCCATGCCTTACCTCAAGATTTAACAATGGCATTTTTGACTATTTTTAATGCCGAATCTAATACGAGAAAGACTTTTGAATGGAACGAAATGACTTTTGAATTTAATTTTACAAAGCAAACTTTTCTTTTTGCCACTACAGAGACTGATAAAATTTTCCCACCACTCAAGGATAGATTGACTATAGTTGACTTTGAGGCATATAGCCCTACTCATTTATCTGATATATTAAAATTGTGTGCGCCCGAAGTTGAGTTTATAAATAGAGTTGAAGAAAAAATTGCTAGTACAATTAGAGGTAATGCTCGTAGCGCAGTAAAGAGGGCTAAGGAGATAGAATTATATTGTGGAGCGAGAGATTGTTATGTTTTTGGATTACAACATTTCGCTGATCTATCTGACCAAGTCGGCATCTTACCATATGGAATCACTTATACTGAAAAACAAATTTTACAAGCTTTAAATAATTGTGGTTCAGCAACCCTAACAGGACTTGCGGCAAAAATCGGTATGAGTAAAACCGCATTGCAAAGAGATCACGAATTGTATTTATTAAATCAGAACCTCATTGAAATTGATGGTAAGAGAAAGATAACAGGAAAAGGTTTAGAGCTTTGCAAGGTTTTTGATTAATTTATTAGTGTGGTATAAAAAGATGTTGACATTATATGTTATAAATTATAAACTTTACTTATGAAAACTATTTTAGGATTAACTTGTATTAGCGAAGAGCTTAAAGAAAAAGATAAAAAAAGATATTCTTTTCGCACGATGACTCGTAAACGATTCAATGATTTATGTGTAAAAGATGGTAGAGATGAAACAATTAAAGAGTTATCTAATAGAATTTTGCATAATGTTGTTGTTACTGAATCTATTGTTGGTCATTGTGCTAAGTCAAATATCGGGCATTATCGTGTTAGTTCTGCTCTTTTTCCTCTCGTTACCGATGAAACTTTGGGTATTGATATTGAAGAGTTGCCCGATATTAAGCAAATCCAAGAAGAATTAAAAAAAGTAGGCGATACTGCTAGAGAACATGGTGTTAGCATGGGTTCTCATCCCGACCAATTTAATGTTCTTGCATCTCCCGATAGAGATAAAGTTGCTCGTACAATAAATGAGCTAAATTTTCAAGCAAGTGTTCTTGATATGTTAGGTCTTCCACAAGACCATACCGCGCCAATGAACATACATATTAATTATACTCCAAAAATGGATGAAACACTAGAGATAGTTGCGACTAGATTTTTTCGTAATCTTTCTATGTGTGAGAAAGGTGTTTATAAACGCTTGACTATCGAAAATGAAGACAAAGGTTTCTTCAATGTAGATAACTGCATTAAATTTAGCGACCATTTGTTTGAAACATTTGGCGCAAATATTCCTGTTTGTTATGATAACCTACACGATTTCTGTAACCCATCAGAAGATCACAATGTTTCATTCCAAGCAGAGCGTTGTGCGTATACATGGGTAAACCAAGGGGTTGGGGATAATAACTTTCTTGCTCCTGTCTTCCATTGGTCAGAGGGTAAGCCCGATAAACCAAGATCACACGCAGATTATTTTGCCCTTGGTAACATTCCACCGCATATTGCTATCGACCCAAATAAAGAGGCTAAATGGGAATGTGAAGTTAAAGCTAAAGATAAAGCTATTCGTCTCTTGAGGGGGAATTCAATTACCGCATGAAAAAAACAAACAGGGAACTATCCATAGGAGATTTCGTGAAAGAAAAATCTTTTAAATTGCAAAAAAGAGTTGGTGAAATATTAACTATATTATCCGACAATAAATCTGATCCTACTTTTGAATGTATGCAAGTTCATCCAAAAACTTTAAAGCCAATTGAAAAAATGATTGGTAAAATTAAAAGCTTTAAGATAAGAAGGAGTAAATGTAAACCATACACCCCAAGGAATCAATTGCTTGAAAAAAAAGATTTTTGCATAGGGTGTTTTGTTAGTTACAAATTGAATGCTAATATTAAATATGGAAGAATTATTTGTTATTTAAATAAAGAAGAAGGTTTGTACCCTCATTCCTACGATGCAGGTAAGTATAATGGAAAAGATTTATTAGAATGTGTTGAAATAAATCCAAATAATTTAAGTAGAATTTTAGATTCTAAAGGTAATTCAAAAGTTTTTATAGCTAATTCGGCTAAATGTAAATTGGTTAATGCGCTAGTTAAAAACGACAAGGGGGAAACGATTATTCCAACAAGACTTGATATTTAAGGCTTGACACTTCTTTTTTTTAGCTGTAGTGTGGAGTTGTTATGAAAAAAATATTTAACATAATTTTGCTTACTTTTAGCATTTTTTGTTTTGGTCAGCGACAATCCGAAAAATTTGGCTTTGTGAAGGGGGAGGTTTACAACCCCTGCAAAGTTACTCAAAATACTTTTGGAGCTATTAAAAATCAATATGGTCAATGGGTTTTACCTATTGGTCATCCAATGTTTGATTTAATAAAAGAGGGGTATATGATTCACCCTAAAAAACCAAATTGTATGATACCAAATCCATATAGCAACGCAGGTAGAAAGCTCATAGCTTCCTTAAAGCCGAGGTACGCTCCATCAAGAGGTTTTAGCAGTCATCCTTCAAAAGTAGCCCTTCAGCATCAAGAGCAGGGTATTGCTTCTGATTATCTAAAAAATAAAAAACAAAATGTCAAAAAGTAATTTGAAAATTATAGATGGCAATTTGCTCAAGATGCACTTTCATGGGTTTGACTTTATCGCTCATTCTTGCAACACGCATAATGTAATGGGGGCGGGTATTGCTCATCAAATTAAACATACTTATCCTCAAGCTTATAGTGCTGATTGCCATGCAATGATGAAAGGTAAAAATATTTTAGGCAACTTTAGTTTTGCATGGGCTGATGCTACTCAAACTAAAGGGGTATATAATATGTATACGCAAGATAAAATTGGAGGCGAACGAGCAGTTAACTATGAAGCATTCTATGTTGCGCTAGAAAATGTCGCAGATCACATTGAATGGCAAAGTAAGCATGATGACGAGAATAAGATTTTAGGCATCCCCTACGGCATCTCTTGCGGTCTTGCAGGTGGAAGTCAAACAATTATTAATTCAATGATTCAAGAAATTTTAGTTGACAGATCGTTTAAAACCTATATAGTTAAATATGATGAGTAGATATTTTCAAAATACAAAAAATAATGTAAATAAAATTTTAAACAGATATCACGATGGGTATCACACGCTTATACTCAATGCACCATGTCAGAGTGGTAAAACGGACGTTGCTCCATGCCTACAAGAGCATATGGCGCACGAGGGATCGGGGCTTTTTATTCCTGTTGTCAGCGATAATCACTTGTATGATGAAAATGAACGAGCGATTATAGAAAAAAACCCACAAGTTGGATGCGAAAAATTATCTAATTTAGTTAATCGTTTGGAAAACGGAGAATTTACAGATTACGCGCCATTTTTTGTTTTTGATGAAGCTCATGTCGGGCATAAAGTCGATTCTAAATTCAACAAAGCTATTATATTAATAAATAAATTTTACAAGAAACAAAAATGGGGAAGACCATTTTATATTTTCCAAGGAGCGACTAATTGGCAACTTATGCACCTCCATAATCATGGCAACTTAAACGAAGAAACTTTTGGTAGAGTTAGCGCTTTAGATTTAGAGGTTGGGGAGGGGTATTATGGCGCGCAACAATTTTTAGATCATAAAAACATAATTTTTAAAGAGCCTGTGGACGAGATAAACAAACTGCAAAATGGCAATCTCCACCCATCGTTACGCGAGGAGCTAGACCGCTTAATTTCTAAAGATTTAGATCGAACTCTTAAAGAGGAATTCGTGAAAGACCCTCCAATAGGCTTAATAAGAGTTTCTAAGTCTGCTAATGATGGTCAGCAAATAGTTGACAAGATAAATAATGTCTATCAAGGAAAAATAGAAGCTTATGCGGTAAACTCTATTGAAGGTAGTAAAATCAAAGAATCCTATGATCACGCTATTCGTAGATCATATTCAAAACCTGTGGTGATAGTAGCCTGTCAAGGTCTAGCAATGGGAATTAAAATTAATCCTTCTGTGAAAAAAAGAATAGCCTTTTGTATTGAAGATAGAAAAGTTATGTCAGCAATCGCTCAGTCTTTACTTGGAAGGTTTATGGGGTATAGAGACATTAAAAACCCCTTCCCAATACCTTGTAATATTTATGTTGATCAAAGTGTTGTTGAGTTTTTAGCGAATTTTGACAAAGATTCTGCTTATTTAAATGATGTGTCTATAGAAAATTTTCCGTTTATTGGGGACTTGATAAGGGATATTCAGATAGCTACTCATTTTAACGCTACCTCTCATAGAAAAAATACTAAAACTGATTTGTATTATGCAATTGCCCCGAATAATATTGAGTCAGATTCAGATATTAGATGTTATTTTCAAGATAAATATATTAATTCCCTACGAATTTCAACAACTCCTACTTTTTCTTTTGAGCGTTATCAAGATGTACAAGCTAGGGGAAACGACATACAGAAAATTCTTCTTGAAGAGGGTGAAAAAGGCGGGGGTAATCGCTTAACTCGTTTTCATGACCCAAGAGTTGAAAGCAAAAATCCCGAAAGTGAACAAAATCTAAAAAGAGCCTTAGAAGACTCAGGTCATAGTTTAACAAAAAAAATCCTAGACTATGCAAATATTACCCACCAAGAACTCTTAAGAGCTTTTGACGGAGGAAGGTTGTTTAGGGTTAAAATTACACTCCCCAATAACGAAGTCGCAACAAAAGTTAACAATAAGTCTTTCTGCGCAAGTAATTAAATCCTTGACAAGTAATCAAAAAATCATATAGTTAAATACCATGAATAGATTTGAATTAGAAGACTCAATGAGCAACCTTCACCAAATAGGCGAAGACATAGAAACAATAATATATGCGATTGGAGATTCCCCAATCAAGCATACAGAAGACCAACTATTAAATATGTTGATCGGAATGAAACAACTACACGATACTCGCTACCAAAAAATGTGGGATATATTTGAGCAATTAATTAAAGAAAAAGAAATATCATGATTAAAACACTTGAAGAGTGGAAAGCTCCCAAGAGAGCTTCGTTAGCGATAGTTGATTTAGCATTAGAGCATATTAAAAAAGTAGAATTTAATCCCGAAGTTAAAACTGAAGGGGATAATTTTGATTATTGGAATAGCTATAAATTAGAAGATGACACTTATGTAGATTACAATATCTATTGTGGGGATGATTGGTGTGTCCTTAAACAAGATGGTTCGGGGGAGTACGAATTCACTCATCCTAACTCATGGTCTTGGGATGTTGCTTGCTATGCAGTTGATCCACCAACTAAAGATAATCCTCATCATCAGATTGACACAGATAGAGAGCAATATTTATTTAGTTATAATAAAGATTACGGAGGTAGAAAAGTTGTATTTGGAAGTTAATATAAATTGTATTAAAAAACAATCCAAATTTCTTGATGTGCTTAAAAGACTTGTTAATCTTATTTCTTATAATAATTATATTATCTTTGAGTTATTCATTATTCTCTTTATAACATTTTTATTATTAAGCAGTTACTAATTTTAAAATGAAACAAATGATAAATAAAATAATACAATGGCACAAAGATCGCAATCTTATCAATGGGTCAGATGACAAAACTCAGACCTTAAAGTTGCTACAAGAACTTGGAGAGCTTTCAGATTCTATATGTAAAGAAAAACCTATTCTCGATGATATTGGAGATATGTTAGTGGTAATGATTAACATTTGTGAAAGAAATCGAACTTCTCTTGAAGAATGTCTTGAAGTTGCTTATGAGGATATAAAAGATCGTAAGGGTAAAATGATTGATGGGGTTTTTGTAAAAGAATCTGATCTAGGTTCGTGAAAATAAGTGGAATGGGTGATTGGAGCAAAAAAGACATTTTTCTATTGACATATTCTATATTCATTAATATAGTTACTTTTAGTTTTATGTTATACATTATATTTTAAAAATTATGAGCGGAGAAGGGCACACAACAAGTTTCAAAAGAACGACACAGACTACCAAGTCTAACAAACAACTCCTAGAAGAGTTTAAAGGTTTAGTTTATTCTAGCAAAAAGGTTATGTCTCATATGAAATGGTACGGCAAAGAGCATAGTGTTGAACTTGTAGAGCATGGAGATGAAGAGCAACCAAAGTGGAGACAAGAATATGTTGCCATAAAAGATACTTTTGAATTTTACATTAGCACTTACGAATCTTGGGGTAAAGATTCAAACTATTACGAATGCCATAAAACAGAGGGGAGTTTCGTTTCTCTTGCTAGAAAATTTGCTGAAGATAACAATCTAATGTATTTCCCCGATGGTTTTCCTGCTGAATGGATAGAGCAAGAAACAATTGATGGAGAAAAAAAATGGAATCATTTTATTGTTAAACCTAATGATAAAAACATTGACATGATCTGCGAGATATACTATGATTATGGTATGCAAAAATTACAAAACGATTCTAAAGAACTTTGGTATAATGCTAAAGATAAAATTAAACAATTAATGGAACATAAAAACCAATGTGAATACGCAAAATGAGTGCAAAAAATAGTCATTTAACCATTAGGGGAGATTTAATTGCAGAAGATTTATCTGTGCCTGTTCGCTTCCTTGATTACCAAGAAGATTGTTGGGTTACAGATAGTAGCACTCTAGATATAGATGGAGAGTGGTCTACTGATGGCGAGCAATTAGATGATGTTTCGGGGTACAACATTATTGTGAGAATTACTGACCCTAGTCAAAAAGATAAATACGGAAACCCTTGGCGAGATAGATTAGCTTTTGCCATCTCAGCGGATTTTAATTGGAATTAAATAATGAAAATAACAATAACTAATTATAATAAAACTTATAGTGTTGAAAATGATGACGATATAGATGCAGAAAGTGTTGCGGATATGTTTAAAGGTTTACTTGTCAGCATGGGGTATCACCCAAGCAATGTAGACGAATTAATTAATACAGAATATAAATGGTTCACTCAAGAAGAAAGAGATGAAAACAGACAAGGTCATTTAAAATAAATAATATTATGATTCAAATTGAAGACGCTAATCAAGAGCGATATTATATAAACCCGAAAAATGTAGTTTATGTAAAAGAGAGGTTTGACCCTTTACGACCAAACGAAAGATGGTGGAAAATAACCTTTGTTAATGGGGAGCAGTTGCATACAAAAAAATCCGAAGGGGTACAATCAATTATTCGCGCTTTAAATAGATAAATAATATTATGATAGAGCAGATGATAGAAGACATTAGTTATCAGAAAGGTTTTGATAAAGGTTGGGCGGATGCTCAAGAACATCTCGCTAAAAAGTTTGAAAAAATATTAAGTAAAAACGCAAACCAATCATACGAAAAAGGCTTTCGAGAAGGAGCAAATCAAAAAGACAATAAACCATGTGTTTGTGGATTTTGGGGGAGCAAAAATGAGTAAAAAATTAAACCCGTTTTATGACGATCAATTAAATCAAACTTGTCCAATTACGAACAAAGATGTTTTAGATGATTGTCACATTGTTATTGAGTTTGGCTATGGTAGCAACAAAGATATGACCACTTATGCTTTTTCTCCTGTTCATGACGAAGTGGGTAAAAAAGTTATAACTTACATTCAGTCTCTTATGCCTCAAGGGCATTCAGTAGAGGAATTTGCAACAGATGTAATGGTTGATCTTTTTGAGGGTAACGATGAATGAAATAATAAATGAAAACACTACATAATACCAAAAATTGCAATTACAGAAGATTTTTGCACAAAAAATTAAAGTATGGCAAAATAAGTGGCAAGTTTTATAAGTTCATTTGCAGAAATTATCCCTACAGAGTTACTGCAAGTATAGTGCAAATTTGCGTTAGAGAGGTGCTTGATGGAAGAATGACTGAAAACAAAGCTATAGCAAGAATGCAAGATAATGACCTTGAATTAAAGAGACAGAAAGAGATGTACAAATCAAATGTAGAGTGCAGAAAGAAAATAGGGTGGAAACAAATATAGTATTAATAATCAACTAATAAAATAAATGCAAGAAGAATTAAAAAAAGTAATATTAAAAACATTAAGCGAGATTGCTTGTGGCAACACAGGAACTTGCCAAATAAATCTACAATCTGAATCAGCGCAAGAAATGGTTGCGAATAAATTGCTTGACAAACTAAAACCTTTCATGCAAAATGAAGCTATGAAATTAATTGAAGATGTTGTTTTGTCCAATGCGGAGTATAACGGGAAATGAATGAAGAAGCAATCGAAGCTCTTGTTAGCGCTAATAAACTTATCCTTGAAGATATTATTAATAGTGGTAATTTTTCAATCGAAGAATTAGAGTTAGTCTCCAACAAAACAGGGGATTTAATTGAAAATCTCACTTTTTGGTTTGATCAAGATAATTCTGACAGATTTTTCTATGAATTAAAAAGCTATTTAAATTGGTTATTAGAAAATTTTTCTTGACATTGTGGCTTGCAAAGATAATAATTGTGTTTGTAACAAAAACAAGGAAGAAAAAATGGATATTATACAAAAAATTAAAAAAGATCGCCATGATCGTCTTGAACAATTAAAAGAAGGCATTGCCGAGTATAATCCTAATGCGTTATTTGCTGATGGTCACGATCACGCCATCATGGGTTATACTACTGATGGTAAAGTCATCTACTCCATTAATATGATTATAGAAGGTTTAGTTGGAGAAAGTGACATGACACACGATGAAGCTTTAGATTTTTTTCATTTTAATATTGGAGGGGCTTATGTCGGGGAATATACTCCAATATTTATGTATGAAGATTAGTAATTTTCATAAAAATATAATTTAAAAACAATGACTAAATTAATATTATTATTTTTTATTTTAAGCAGTTCTTGCTTCGGGGTTTGCGGTTCGTTGTATCAATTATATCCTACTGAAAATTGCAGGTACTATTTAGAAGATTTGGGCTTTAGGTTTCCCAAGGATACAAAATCAGATATGTCGGGTGGAAAGTATTTTAGGTTTCGACATCCAAAACATCCATATTACAAGGTTCAAATTATGCAAGATAAAGCTAATTTAAATCACGGATTAAATGGTTTCGGTATTGGTTTTGATATTTTATATAAATTTGAATCTTGGATAGCGTGGATGAAAAAAAATATGAAAGAAAAATATCCAAATAAAGTCGTAAGACTAACTTATACAAAATTTGGAGGGGCAAACATTGAACCTCATCCGAAACGAAGAGCTTATTACATTTTTATTGATAATAAAGATGAAAATGCGCATAGGAACGAATGAGTACATTTTCAAGTCGAGTTCTGTATTATCTTGGTCATTTAATTAGTTTTTTTCTTTACTGCGATTATTTCGCATTTCTTTACCCTGTTTATAAAAAAGTAATGATTTTAAGTTCTAACCTTGACAAAGATGATAAAGTATGGAAAGATGTAAACCATGAATAAAGAAATAACAAAAGAAATAGCTTGGTCTAAAGGTAGAACTAAGGAAGAAATGACAAAGCAAACCTCTTGGTCTAGCTCAAAAGATTGTAGTGGTTTAAGTGGGCTTGAAGTAAAGGCATGGGACTTCAACACTCATGTTACTTGCAAAGCAATAACAAGTCACGGAATGAGTCATAATAAGTTTTTTCAGATTCCTGTTGACAAGATTGAAGAGTTCTGTCATGCTTTAATGGATGCTAAAAAAATAATGGAGAGTAAAAATAATGGAGAGTAAAAATAATGAATAAGAAAAAATACGAAGTGGAAATAGTAGGATCGACTTGTCGCACTTATTTTGTTACTGCTGAATCAGCAGAGAAAGCAGAAGATATCGCTTTTTCAGAAATGGAAGCTGATTGGGAAATTCCCTCTGCTTGGAAACAAAATTCCGATCTTAGTTATATCGAAGAAGTAGAAGAATTACCACAAGAAGATTCTGAGCTTGACAATTTAAACCAAGACTTATAAGATAAAGACATGAACAAAACAGAAGAAATTAGAGTGCTAAATAGTTTATTTGAAGTTGAGAGTGGATTAAATACTCGCATTAGTGAGTTAGCAGAATATGCACCCGCTCAAAAAATTGTAGATAAATTATATAAATTAAATTACGAATTAAATAATCTACTCAACGATAGACTCAAAGAACTTGGAGTGGATGGAGAGTTTGGTGTTGTTCCACCCGACACATCACATTTAAACAATGATGATTTTGGCGCGTTTATTAGGGGTGAAATAAATGAACAAGGAGTGAAATTAACATAATATGTTAGCGCTAAATAATATTATTATATCGGGTATTCGATTTAAAATTAGTGATAATGTAAAAAATGTCATTCAACACAAATGCGAAAAGTTATTAAAACATCAAAGGCTCATCTCAAGTCTTCGATTTGAATTACAAAAAAATCTTAACTCATCTACGAATCAATACGAATTCGCAGTAACAGGTCACATGAAAATCAAAGGTCTAGTTAGTGTCTTTCATGCTGAATCAGATAGCGTATATAAATCTATTGATGAATTAATTAGTAAACTCGATAGGAGTATTCGTAAAGATTCAAGAATCTTAAAGAAGCAAAGAAGGTACAATAAAGACCCCAATTTACCTGTTCAAAAAATTATTGACAACAACCAAAAATTAAACTAGAGTACAATTATTAAAGTAAGAAAAAATGAAAGTTTCAGAATTAGAAGTTAAAGAAAGCGTGGATGGTGAATTGTACTTTCGCTTACCTAATGATCTTCTTGACAGATTAGGTTGGGAAGAAGGTGATGATGTTAAATTTATCGAGAAAGATGGTGGATTTATTATTCAAAAAGTAAAATATGAAACGATTGAGCTTGACTTTGATAAAGATGAACTATTTAAATATATGCAACACGCTCACGAACAGGGGGTGAGTTTTAATCAATGGATAGAAAATGTAATGAAGGAATATATTAAACATGAAGAGGTGAAAGAAAAATATGGCGCAGAAGGATAAATATTTTGTATTCTCTGTGCCTACTGCATATATCTACGAAATCCAAGCTGAATCAGAAAAAGAAGCTCGCGAAATATTGGTAGAGCATGGGGGTATTGAGATATATGGAGATCAATGTGAAATGCTCGCAGAAGATTATCAAAATGCTGAATTGGAACAGACTTACGAAATGTAAATATGTGGAATTATAGAATAATTAAAGACAAAAAAACTTATGGTCTTTATGAAGTCATGTACAATGACGATGGTGAAATATGCGCCCATAGTGAAAAGCCCGAAATAATTGGAGAAAGTCCAACAGATTTGCTTGACACTTTAGAGTTAATGATACACGATGTAAATAAACATATCATTGATGGAGATAAAATATTAGATTTAAATAAAATTAAATTTTCTGAATTTTGTAAAGATATGGACAAAAGTGAAGTAATAACACTAGAGCGATTAGATGATATATTAAAAGATTTAGAATAAAAACATTTGACAACTCGAAACAATCAATATAAAGTAAAAGAATGAAAGAAACAATAGGAGACGATTGCCCAACTTACGAAGATTCAGTAAATGCCACTCTTGCGGAAAAGCAACGAGAAGGTGCTTATACTTATTTAAAAGAAGTTGAAGCTAAAATTCACAAGGATAACTTAGAGAGATTAATGCTAGAAAATCTTCAACTCAAACATCGCTTGGCTTGTATTAAGGATGATATTGAAATTATTGATAGGCATATTGCATCTTATAAAAAGTGTCGCAAATGGTTTAAACAACCAAGTCTTAATAAAGACGGAAGCGTTTATGCAGATGAAGCTATTCACAATCTCACTAATATAGAAATTGCTTGTGATTTATCTGATGAATCAGTTGATGAATGGGGTTCTGATATGGCAGAAGAATATAGACAAAAATTAATGGGAGACGATGACCCTGTTTTTGAAGGTCACTTAAAAAACATGGAAGCTTCGGGCGATTATCTAAATAAATATATAGCAAAAAAATGAACATTGATTACAAATTACTAGAAAAACAAAGGGATCATTTGCTATCAATTTTGTGGCATGATGATAAGGGTGAAGGCGTTCATGGACTACTTGACGAAGAAATGGGTTGGGGAATTATACATTTACTAGATGAATTATTAGACAAGAATTACCACAAGAAAAAAGAAAATGAGTAAAAAAAGAGAATATTGCGTTGGAATAAAAATAATTAATTGCTTCTATGTTGAAGCAGAAAATCGAGACGAGGCAGAGCAAATAGTGAGAGAGTATGATCCATACGAAACTCTTGATGATTGTGATTTCAATATCGAATATGCTGATCCTACAAATGGAGATATTGCGTGGAAGATAAAAAGTTCGGAAGTAGATTGGAGTCAATTAGATGAGTCAACAAGATAATCACAACGAAGATCAAATTGTAAAACTTAAAAAAGAAATTCGTAAGCTAGAAATAGAATTGGATTACATTGAAGCTAAAGAACCTCATAATATTCAATACATATTGAAATTGGAAAGAGGGATAAATAATTTATATGAAAAATTAGAGGAATTGCAAAATGAAACTAAATAAATATCAAAAATCTAGATTGATTGAGCATGAATGGGATGTGGTGCAAGCTAAAAACGGAGAAAATACTTCTTGGATTGCTATTCAACCCGAAGATGGCGAAGTTTATCAAGTCGCGCTTGATGTTTTTAACTTGACTGACACAGGTAAAGATATTAAGCTACTCGTAATTGGAACACAAAACAAAGAATGATAAATATGAGAACTACAAAAAAACAATCTAGAGAAGGCGAACCATCTGTTGATGATATGAGATATGATCTTGCTGAAACTGAAGCTATGAACATAAGCGTTTCAAATATTATAGATATATTGATCTATGGATGCGAACCATTAGAAGATGTATCGGATATTGAAATTCGTGATGAGTGGAATCAGCTTTTCTCAGACAATAAAAATGATCAAACAGGAGGAGCAAAATGAATCTAGAAGAAGCAATGTATATAGTAATTAATGAAGCGGAAGTCTCTGCTATTGGCGAAGATTTAGATGAACACGCTAAAGTCTTAACTGCGACAGAAGTCGTTCAAGCTTTTTATGACGAGCATGGGCATCATTTTGCAAATTTTTCCCTTGACAACTCCAAAGAAGTTTCTTAATATTATTATTAATTAACAATTAAATAGATACATTATGAAAAATTATTTTGAGACGCAAAAAATAAATTGGAAAACATGGAGTCCCGAAAACATCTTCTTTAAAAGCAATAAATTGACCAAAAAGTTATTACCACAAGAAAATGTATTGTCTTGGACTAGCAAAGGTAATCGTGACCTAAAAATGTGCAAATTAACAGGTGGACATAAACAGACGGGTTATCAAGGTCAAGTTTATCATGGTAGAGAAAACTATAAAGGTGTTATGGTTCAACTTAAAGATTTGAATGCTGATTTCCCATCTGCCAATATTGATTTTATTGATTGCACGCATAGGAGAGATAGTGTTGGGAATAATGTTGGCGGACTTGATATTTTAGTTTACTTAAATTCTTTTCATAATCCTTGGGAATATGTCCAATGCCCGCAAACAGGAAATTGGGTAAGAAAAAACAAACCAAATATTGCACCGCTTAAAGAGGGTTATCGTATGTGCTATGGTGGGCAAGGTGATTCTAATTCTATGTTGTTTGATGAGTTTCAAGAATTGATTCAAATTGTTGAGGGGGTTAAAAACTTCCTCGTTGAGGTCGTTGTTCCCGACTTGCAGGGATTATCCTTAGAAGAAGATGTTGAAGAGGGTTTGTTAATAGCGTGAACGCAGAAAGTTTAAGTAAGGAAGAGTATCATTTGTATGACATTATTAGCGCTTGTGAGTGCATACTTGATGATTTAGAACATGGCGCTTGCATCGAGCAAAAAGATTTTAATAACCTTGGGTATGTAGATGGTATTATGCTTCGTATGCAACATAATATTTCTAAACAATTAAACTCAACAAATACTTCTTCTAGTTATATGATAATTGATGATGAACACGGAAACTCGTTATGAATTTTTTATTAAAAAGTTTGCCCGATGTTTTCTATGCGATTAACATTTTAACAGGGTGTGTTTTAGTCTTGCTTTTTGTTTTAATCATTACTAATATAGACTCCGACTAATGGTCACAGAAACGCAAATACAAAACTTTCTTTATGAAATTGATGACGAATTAACTGATGATCAAATAAATTCATTGGCAAATAAAATATTTAATAATCAAAAAACATTATTAGGGTTAATTAATAATGGCGAACGATAAATTTAATAGTGGAGCAAGGCATGGTTTTAACATGGCGTTATATGCAGTTAGAAATGTTGACAAAAACATAGAGTATCCCACTCTTGAGCTTTATTTAAACAATAAAGAAGAAACGCAAATAAAATGGAATAAAAGAAAACTAAAATATGACATTCAAAAAGATATGCTTTATAAAATATATGCAGAAATAAAAAAAGAAATGAAAAAAGAAGTACATGAGAACGATTTTTAATTTAATAAAAAAAACAATATGGTCACTCTGCCGTAAAAGAAAGATTAATAATATAATAAAAGATTCTATGATTAAAAACGAAAGAATTCTTGAGCAATTAAAAAATATATAATTAAATGAAAATACAATTAGGATTACGAGGAAGCACAGATTCGATTAATCATATCATCATTAAACTAGATGATCTTACGCTTATAACTGCTGACAATTTATTTCTAGTAGGGGAAGAGAATCGAGTTAAAACAGGAAAAAATTTAGTTGAGTTATTAAATTCTTTATCAAACGATCACGAAATATCTGTTGGCGAAAATGTCGCTAAGGAAATAGAAAGAGAATTAAACTTAGAAAAAGGAACATTAAGCAAATATACAAAATAGTGTTGACATAATTTAATTTTTTCATTAGTGTGTTGATATGGAATTAAAAAAAGCATCAGCACTCACTCATGTATTAATGCACGAACATGGTTTGTCTAGGGGGTGGACATTTCGTTGGCAAAATAAAAAGCGCTCGCTTGGCACTTGTAGTTATAATTGGCGAGAAATTCGATTGTCTAAATGGTATGTTGAATTAAATGATTTAGCAGATGTTAAGGATACTATTCTTCACGAAATCGCCCATGCGTTAGCTTATGAGCGTTATGGTTCTCAAAGCATTGGTCATGGTTTTTTGTGGAAAAAAGTTTGCAGAGAAATTGGCGCAGTACCAAAGTCTTGCAGTAAGTCTAATTTAAATAAACCAAAAAATCATCACAAGTATGTTGACACTTGTTGTGGTTTGACTTTCAGAAAACATAGGTTGAGAAAAAACAGAACATACTCTTGCCCAAAATGCCATGTTGGTTTATTTATTAGCGATAAAGAGAAAGCGATTGATCGTACAACAAAAGCATTGGTAAATGAAATATTTAGCGCTTGACAACTTTTTATTTTTACTTTAATGTACAATTATGAAAGACGAAATTTTAGTTGAACCAAAAATTTTAAGGAATAGAGTAGAACCACTTTATGTCGTAACTTCTGTTCATGCTTTAGCTATTAACAATATGACTCGTAAAAAAAGCCTTGATGGAGTCGATCTTGATTCTTTAAAACAATTAGGGTTTGCGGTTGCACTAAATAAACTTGACAAGGACGGCAACAAAGTCTATCTTAAACACAACGCGAGAACATTTACCAAAAAAATGAATGCTCGCAAACAACAAAATAAATAGGAGAAAATTATTATGGGATTAGATATGTATGCTTACGCTCGTCCACCTCGCAAGAGAAATAGTGAGGACGATGTTCAAATAGCGGAGTGGCGCAAACACAATCGTTTGCAAGGTTGGATGCAACAATTATGGGAATCTAAAGGTTGCCCCAATACCAATGAAGATGGTGATTTCAATTGTGTTGAGTTGCAACTTACCGAAGAAGATATTAATGCTCTTGAAGATGACATTCTTACAATGACTATGCCCGAATCTAATGGTTTCTTTTGGGGTAGTGATTCTTTCTTTTGGACAGGCGAAGATGGCAATGATTACCCCGAAAATAGTTATTACTATTTAGAGAGTGATTTACAATTCGTGACAGATGCAAAAAAAATGCTTGACAAGAAACATAGAATCTTTTACTCTTGTTGGTATTGATTTAGAATAGGTTCACCTCTTAATGTGAGCGATTTTAGTAGTTCGTGAAAAGCCCGAATAGCGCTTGATCCTACTGAGTTAGCAAAATCTACCTTGTATGACGATACAGAAAAAGACTAGCAAGTAATTCGATTACTACTATATTGGAGTTAGTCACGGATACTCTCCGTGCAAATATTTAAATAAAAGCAAAATAAATTATGATAAAAAAAGGGGTTTATAAAAATTGTGTTATATGCGACATACAATTAGAAGGTCAGCAGAGAAAATTTTGCTCCCAAAAATGCAAAAATAAGAATTCAAATTTAAACAATGTTTCTTACATAAGGCAACGAAAAAGAGGAATAAAAAGAAAACTAAATTTAGTCAAATTAAAAGGTGGATGTTGCGAAATATGTGGTTATAAAAAAAACTTAACTGCATTAACTTTTCACCATATAAATCCCGATAAAAAATTATTCAATGTAGAGATGCGAAATATAGCAAATTATAATTGGAATAAAGTTTTAAAGGAAGCTGATCAATGTCAGTTGCTCTGTCATAATTGCCATCACGAATTACATCACCCCGAATTTAATTTAAAAAAACTATTGACAGACAATCAAAATTAATCTAATGTATCTAACATGAACACATCAGAAGCATTCCTAAATAGCATTAAACAATCAATCGCAAGCGCAGAAAAGATGGCAAACTCAATACCCAAGAAGGGTCTTAATGTTTATCTTGACAAATCAACTATGGTCATGCAGACTTTTAGCGACCCAAGTGCGTTTGCTTATGCCAAGCAAGCAACTGCTCGCAAGGGGCAATCAAGCATTCTTAGGATGCAAATGGATGGAGCGGGTAGAACCCAAGCAAAAGCATTATAAAAGATGCAAAATATTAGTTTAACTATATAAACACAAACTTTTTATCAATAACACAATAAAATGCTTGACATATCA